>ERZ1026931.130-NODE-130-length-34819-cov-9.685594_pt1 | contig 34819 bp, 38 predicted proteins | sample MGYA00519253_ERZ1026931 | MGnify/ENA primary metagenome ERZ1026931 (study PRJEB26926, sample SAMN06164831) | human gut metagenome | biome: ENVO:00009003; feature: ENVO:2100002; material: ENVO:00002003 | host: Homo sapiens | place: USA | collected 2012 ... | reverse complement strand
GGGCTCGGAGATGTGTATAAGAGACAGCCCCCAGCCCGCTCCCACACCCGCACCTGCAAAGCGCCCTGAGCCGCCCAGGCAGGACAGGCCCCGTCCTCCCAAGCCCCCCCGTCCGGAGAAGCCCAAGGCGCCCGCCGCTCCCAAGACCTACGCTCCCGCCGAACCCGGTTCCGTGGAGGAAAAGATCGAAGTCTTCATCAAGGGCCTGCTGGAACACATGGATTCCAACGCCGTTCCCCACTGCTGGAAGGACGAGGGCAATACGTACAAGGTTGATCTGGTGGGCGACGATCTGGGTTACCTGATCGGCCGCCGGGGCGACACGCTGGATGCCATTCAGCATCTGACCAACTACACCATCAACCGGGATGTGGAAGGTCACATCCGCGTCAACGTGGATGCGGAGTGCTACCGGGAGAAGCGGGAGGAGAGTCTGCGCCGCTACGCCCGGAAGAAGGCGCAGCAGGTGCTGAAAGCCCGCCGCCGCACCACTCTGGAGCCCATGAACGCCTACGAGCGCCACGTGATCCACGCGGCTTTGCAGGACATGGAGAACATCACCACCCACTCCACCGGCGTAGAACCCAACCGCCGCGTGGTGATCGAGTACGTGAGATAAGAGATAAACGAAAATCGGCACCCGTTTCTGGGCGCCGATTTTTTACTGCAAAAAACATTTGAAATTTTTCGCCCCATCCGTTATAATAAGCCCACAGCGTGTGGCGTTTCTGCGTAAATCCGGTTGCAGAAACGCCGCACGCATTTTTTGCGGAAATGGATGAGAGACGGAGAGTGACAGAGAATTTTATAGGAAAATCGTGCGGCAGAAATGCGTAATACTGAACTCCAATTAAAATCTTTAAAAAAGGTTTTAATCAGAAAATAGTATAGAAACTTATCACGGTCTAACCACTTCTAAACCCCTGCAATTACGCTGTTTTCAGAGTGGTTAGAAGTGGGTAAATGCCGAGAAATGTAGGTAACTCGTGCATTATTTCTACACTACTCCTACATCTATATTCCTACACAAAGTCAGCCTCCTCGTTGTGCTGAGTGCCTTTGTTGGTGCTCCCACTTCGGGGAGGCTTTTCTTTGTTTTTACAAGCTATTTTATTTTTTCGATTTCATCTTTCAACCACTCAAATTCTCTCTGGGTGTAAACCTTTTCGGTGATGTCAGAGATCTTGTGACCGACCATATATTTGATTGCGTACTCGTCAACGCCGTACTTCTTAGCCATCGTCACAAAATGTTTACGACCATCATGCGGTCTATGCTCAGGGTTCAAATTCAATTCGTCTCGAATCATACCAAAGCCTTTTTGGTATCGAGCATAAGTAAGTGCAGTGTTTTTGCTACGAGCATTCGAATTAACATAGTTGAGCAGGTACAGACTTCCAAGTTCCTGAGCCTCTTTATATTTTCGCTCAACCAAATGACGAATCTTCGAGTGAATTGGAACCACACGATCTGTACCGGCATCTGTTTTGATACCGCCTCGGAAAGTCCAGTTTTCCAAATCCACATTCTTTAATTCCAGCAAACCAAGTTCCTGGGGTCGCCAACCAGAATAGCACTGAATGAGCAGGACATCTACAAGCATTTTATCATCAGCGTGTTTCCAAAGCAAGTCCATCTCTTCGTCCGTAAAAGGAATATGCTCGTTCTTAACTGTGACGATTTCTTTGATTGTTTCCTCACTGAGGTTAAAAGTTCGCGAATAGTTTCGGTCAACAAGCTCATACTCCAAGGCATAATCCAACATCAAGTTAAACAAAGACTTAATCTGGTTCTTCATGGATGCACTTGGTGTTTTTTCTTTGCCTCGAACCTTCGATATGCCTTCATCCATACAACCTTTTACATGACGAGCGCGGACATCTTTGACTCGCATATCATATACGGCCGAGCAATACCCCCATGCTGAAGCTACCGAACGAGTGCTTTTAACTGTCTTCTCGTATTCGGCAAGCCATTTCTCGTAAAGCTCTTTCATAGTGATAGACGGTTCAAGGTCGTAAGGGTTCTTATTGTACTCGACGAGAGCAGCGTATGCATCGTTGTATGTTGGAAAATAGGACTCCGGTTTAAGAGGTTTACAGATAGGCCGTCCGTTCGAATCCTTTCCGACACTTATCATAGCTCGAAATGGATTGCGGAGATTCCGATTCTTGATCTCACTGATCTGCCCGAAACCATTTGGCAGTCTACGGCGTTTATTGTTCTTATTTCGAGGTTTTCTTGGCTTTATATTTGGCTGTAATGGAAACCCACAGTGAGGACAAGAAACTGCTTTGTCGCTTACTTGTAATTCGCATTCAGGACATTTTATCAGCATTATTATCACCTTCCCCATTGATTTGCTATTAGTAATCATATATCATAAGTGTAGGAATGTCAACTCCTACATTCCAACTTTTCTTATTAGTTTAGGGAGAAATGAGATATGATTAGTGATAACCAATCAATTTGCCCCAAATGTGGAGGGCAGCTTAAATACTACGATCATGTTCAAAGATTGGTACGGACGAAATTCGGAAACAAAAAATGGGTAGCTATTAGAAGACTTCGGTGCTGTAAATGCAATGCAGTTCATCGAGAGCTTCCTGACTTTATATTTCCGTATAAACAGTATGAAGCAGATATGTTCCGATCTGCCAGTGAAATGGCAGCTAACATTTTAGACCTTCTAAGGGCTATGGAATAACAAAAACATGAAAGGAGAAAAGACATGAGCAAAAACCAAGCAATTCAAAAGTTGCTGCATAAGTCAGGGCTTTGCATCAGGAAATACTCGCCTGTTGCTTTGTCTTTTGTAGCATCAGCCGGCGTTGTGGTTACTGCAATCGCCGCAGCCAAAGCGACCCCACGAGCAGTAGTGTTAGTTTATGCAGACAGTCGCAAAAAGCATGATGGCGATCCATATGCGTACACCAAGAAAGAGGCGTTCATCGCTGCGTGGAAATGTTATATTCCGGCAGTAGCATTTGGAGCTTCTACTATCGCTTGCATTATGGGTGCCAATGCCCTAAACCGACGCCAACAGGCAGCACTAACAAGTGCGTATGCGCTCGTCCAAAGTTCTTATAAGGAGTATAAAGATAAGCTGAAAGAATTCTATGGAGAAGAAGCACATAATGCTATCATAGATTCTATCGCCAAAGAAAAGTGCAAGGACATCAGTATCTCTGCTAATGGAGGTTGGTACGATTCTTCTCTCGATTTTGGTGAAGGCATGGAGCCAGAAGTCTCCCGCACTTTCTACGATAGCTTTTCACAAAGATATTTTGAGTCAACCATCGAGAAGGTCATTCAGGCTGAGTACCATCTGAACCGCAATTTCATGTTTGCAGGCGTTATTCCTCTAAATGATTTTTACGAGTTTCTCGGACTTGAAAAGACGGAACTCGGAGATGCCGTAGGATGGTCAAGCTGTAATGGCGATATTTATTGGATCGACTTTAATCATCACCGACTCACTTTGGATGACGGCATGGAGATCTATGTCATTGACATGGTTTTTGAGCCTACAGCTGAGTGGATGGAAGATCTGTAAGCTCGCAAAAAATACATTTCACTTTATGAAAACGAAAAGGAGGTTTCGCTTTATGAATAATGCAAAATTAGTTAAAATCCTGGGTCTTGTCGCTACCGCAGTAGGTATGGGGGCTACGCTCCTCACTGACTGGGTGAACGAGAAGAAGATGGAAGAAAAAATTGATGAACGCATCAATGAGAAGCTTGCCGCACTTAGCGATGAAGAAGATGAGGAGTCCTAACAAGGGCTCTTCTTCTTTATTCGAACGATATGTGTGATACAAGCACGGCTGTTTCAATTATTCAACGATATGTTGATGAACATCTGTTCAGCCCATCCTTCACATGGCCAAAGTATGAATTCAGAAAAAGGTCATATCAGCAATGGGCTGCATATGAAATCTGTGATCGAATCATGGACAAGCCTTTCGACGATCCAATCACCATCATCGAAAACTTCATGTTCGAGATGGCTATGTATGCTTGTTACGGCGAGGATGAGCAGCGTAGCTTTATATTTCAGAATGCGGTCGAAACAGCTGAAGAATTAAGTCTACTATTTGTTTAACCGAAAGGAGAAAATCATGCCTAAACAAAGTTTAGCAAGCATTGCCAAGAGTGTACGGACGGCAATGAAAAAACATAGTCCTGAAATTCTCACCGGTATTGGAATTGCCGGCATGATTACCACCACTGTTATGGCGGTAAAAGCAACACCAAAAGCCCTGATTCTGCTTGAAGAAAAAAAAGATGAGCTGGATACGGACAGACTTGAGCCGAAGGATATCATCAAGACGGCTTGGCCTTGTTATATTCCGGCAGCCGTTGTAGGCTCCATCTCTGTCTTCTGCCTAATTGGAGCAAGCTCGACTAATCTTCGTCGGAATGCTGCTCTGGCAACTGCGTATACCCTTTCAGAGTCTACTTTGAAGGAGTATCAGGAAAAAGTCGTTGAGACAATTGGTGAGAAAAAGGAACAGTCCATTCGAGACTCTGTGTCGAAAGACAAGATGGTTAAGAACCCTGTTCGAGAAGTGATTCTCACTGAAAGCGGCGGCAACACGATCTGCTATGATGTCTTGTCCGGACGATATTTCAAGTCTGACAGAGACAAAATCACCCGGGTCATGAATGAACTGAATCGTCAGATGCGTGACGAAATGTATGTCACGCTGAACGATTTCTACTACGAACTCGGTTTGGATGGAACTAAGATGGGCGATATACTCGGATGGAACATCGATAAGGGTTACATTGACCTTGCATTCTCATCGCAGCTGGATGCAAACGGTACCCCCTGCCTGGTGATTGATTATCAGGTTGCTCCGGTTTATGACTACCAGTAAGCTACCGCGCGAAATTTACAACTTATTTAATGGAAGAACATTCCACAATTTCACACATTTGAAAGGAGATTTCACAATGAACAACAATGAGATTATGAACAACGAGGTCGTTGAAGCTACCGAAGAGGTTATCGAGAACGCTGGCTTGAGCAAGGGCGTAAAGATTGCTGCTGGTATCGGCTTGAGCGTAGTTGTAGGCGTGGTCGTCTACAAGTATGTAGCAAAGCCGGTAATTGCAAACATCAAAGCCCAGATCGAGCAGAAGAAGATGGCTGCTGAGGAGAAGACGGTTATCTTGGAAGAATCCGATGTTGTCACTGAAGACAACTAAAAATGCGAATTTGAGAAGTTCGGATAAGGGAGAGTACCTGTAACAAGGTGCTTTCCCTTTTTCTTTATCTCTCGAAAGGAGGAAAAAATATGCAGCAGTATCAATATGACGGTCCTGTTATGCGATTCGATGATTGCGTTCAGCATCGTTGGAAGGCAACTACTGTTGCTCCGACGGAAGCGAAAGCGAAGAGCAATCTCGCCTATCGATATAAAAAAGAAAACGGCTTGATGCCGAACACAAAAATTACTCTGCCCGGTAAGCTGATTCCGGCATAAGAAAGGAGATCACCCAGTGGAAGATTACAAATCTAATTCTGATAAGGCTCGTCAGGAGCAACAGTCAGAAAAGAAAGTCGAGGCGGTTATTACCGGGGCTGCAAAAACTCGAAAAAAAGGCGAGATGCAAAAATTCGCAGATGTCTTTATTGCAGAAGATGCAAACAATGTCAAATCTTATATTTTGATGGAGGTTATTGTGCCTGCTGTCAAGAAAGCGATTTCTGACATTGTCACTACCGGTATCGATATGATCCTGTACGGCGAAGCAGGTCGCAGCAAGAAAAACGGAACGGCGTCTAAGGTGTCTTATCGAAACTACTACGATCAAGGCGCAGACAGAGTGCGTGCTGGTTCTGCCGGCAATAGACGCAATACGCCTGATTATGATGATATTCTCTTCGATACCCGTGGAGACGTAGAAGCGGTTCTCGATGCAATGAACGATATCATCAGTCAATATGGAACGGTGAGCGTATCCGATTTCTATGATCTCGCTCGCGTTCCCAATGATAACTTCACTATGAACCGCTATGGTTGGACAAATATTGGCGGTGCAACTGCGGTACGAGTTCGAGATGGTTATATTCTGAAGCTGCCTCGTGCTATCCCGCTGAATTGAAAGGAGAAAAATAATGCTTGAATGCAAAATTTGTGGCACTAAATTCAATGCCATTATCGAGAGACATTATATTGCTCGTGATAACGGAAAGACTGGTTTGGCAGTTGCCTTTGGCTCTACTGCCGAAGAAAGTTTATATGACACATTTGATTGCCCGATGTGCGGCTGTCAGGTAATTGCTAAGGAGCGTAAGCGTGACTATATTCCGTTTATTTCTACAGATGAGGAGGATGCAGATGATGACCAGATCTGAGACTCTCGATAAAGCAAAGGCTTGCGTATGTGGGCAGAGAGAGAACGAATACGGCTCTCCGGAAGATAACTTCACTGCTATTGCAGGCTTCTGGAGCGTCTATAAAGGCGTTGAATTTACCGCAAATGATGTTGCCATGATGATGGCGCTTCTTAAGATCGCACGAATCAGGACAGGAACGGCTACGGACGACAGCTATGTCGATTTGGCTGGATACGCTGCCTGTGGTGCTGAAATCAACTCTAAAAACTGAAAAGGAGAATAACAAACCATGAAAAATAAAACTGAAATTATGAAGAGCGTGAACGGCGTGGCTTCCAAGGCCGTTATGAAGCTCAAGAAGCACAGCCCCGAGATTCTCGTTGTGGCTGGTATTGCCGGTACGGTCGTAAGTGCCGTTCTCGCTTGCAAGGCCACCACTAAGGTAGCAGAGATTCTCGATGAAACTAAGGGTACTCTCGATATCATCCATGATGGAATGGAGACCGGTGCAATCAATGGTCATGAGTATACGAACGATGATGGCAAGAAGGACACGGTTGAGGTCTATGCTCAGACCGGAATGAAGCTCGCAAAGCTTTATGGTCCTGCCATTATTCTTGGCACTCTGTCCATCACCAGTATTCTGGCATCTAACAATATTCTGCGTAAACGCAATGTGGCTCTTGGTGCTGCTTATGCTGCAATCGATAAGAGCTTCAAGGAGTATCGTGGTCGAGTTATCGAGCGTTTCGGCGAGCAGGTCGATACCGAACTCAAGTATGGTATTAAGGCAAAGAAGTTCGAGGAAATCGAAGTTGATCCCGAGACCGGAAAGGAGAAGAAGGTCAAGAAGACTGTGATGGTCGCCGACCCTAATCTCCAGAGCGATTATGCTGTATATTTCGACAGTAAGAGCCGCAACTACGAAACCAATCCCGATTACAACCGCATGTTCCTTAAGGCACAGCAGGCATTTGCAAACGACAAGCTTCAGACCCGTGGTCATCTCTTCCTGAATGAGGTTCTGGACGATCTGGATCTTCCTCGTACCCCTGCTGGTCAGATTGTCGGTTGGACAAAGGATGGTCCGGACGGCTATGTTAATTTCCGCATCGTTGAGGTGGAGCGTGAGACCGAGGATGGTCGTCATGAGCCGACGCTTCTGCTCGACTTCAATGTTGAGGGCAATATCTGGGAAAAGATGTAATCAATTACCTTCAGACTTGGACTGGGGGTGATATTTTTAATATAAAGGAGTTTTAACAATGCACATTAAACCACGAGCGATAGCCGCCGTTCTCTGCATGATATTCTTTGTTGGTTTTGCAGTATGCGGTGTGGTTCGCTCTACAGATAAAGAAACATCGGAGATTAAGCAATCTTATCCAGTTCTTGCGGAGGCAGAGCCGGTGATTATGGCGGATCTTCTGATGGAGTCTCCTAACTTAACACCTGAGGTGAAGAATGAGCCGGACTATCCTCTTACACAAGAAGAAATCGATCTCATAGCACTCGTAACCATGGGTGAAGCTGAAGGAGAAACAGAACTGGGAAAACGCTTGGTCATTGATACAATTCTTAACCGTATTGACCATCCATCTTTCCCGGATACTGTGTACGATGTTATTTATCAACCCAATCAGTTCAGCGTGATGTGGAACAGCAGGATTGACCGTTGTTATGTCATGCCTGAGATTGTTGAGTTGGTAAAAGAAGAACTTTTGGAACGGACAAATTACGATTGTGTGTTCTTCATGGCCGGAGGATACAGCAAGTATGGTGAGCCTTTGTTTCAGGAGTGTTGTCACTACTTTTCGAGTTATGATTGAAAGGAGAACATAAAATGAAAGCTTTATTTTCGTACATTCTTTCCACTATGGCAGGGCTTTGCCTCGTAGGAGGCATTGCTGTTCTCTCCGGTGGAAAGGAGTAAATAATGGATATTCTGGATGACTTCATCTCAACCGTCGATGCCATGTTGGACAGTCGGCGGAAAAGACACATTACTGGCGGGATTCTTCTGAGTGCAGCATTGCTGTTCGGAGGTCTCGCCATTACTGTTGTTACAATTCAAACTGACGAGGAGGAATACGAAGATGAGTAAAACCGGTTTCGCTATGTTTCTGGCTGGAGCCACGGTAGGCGCCGCAGCAACATGGCTTTGTCTTAGACGGTATTACGAGCAGATTGCGCAGGAAGAGATCGATTCTGTGAAAGCGACATTTGCCGAAAGAAAGCCCGTAAACACTAATATTGCCAAGAATGAAAAAAGCAATGAAAAGCAGGAGGAAAATCAGCATAAGGCAGATATTGCCAAGCTGAAACCCGACCTGGTGAATTATGCTGCCAAGCTTCAGGAAGAGGGTTATACCAATTACACGGAGCACAGCAAGAAAAATACTGAAGAAAAAAAGGATGATCCTATGCCCAATGAACCTTATGTCATCTCTCCGGACAATTATGGTGAGAATGACAATTACACGCAGATCAGTCTGGTCTATTATGCTGGTGACGGAGTCCTTGCCGACGATGAAGATGAAGTCGTCGAGGATATTGAGGACACTGTTGGCGAGGACTTTGCTGAACATTTCGGAGAGTATGGGGACGATTCGGTCTTTATTCGTAACGACCGTCTGAGATGCGATTATGAAATTCTCAGAGACAATCGCTCTTTCTCCGATGTGGCTGAAGGCTCCAACTACTAATAGGAGGATCGAATGACTGAAATTGAGCTGAACAATGAATATTTTGAGTGGATGTGCCAGCTCGTATGTAACGAACGATATAGCCGGAGGCTGTCTTATCAGAAGCTTCTTCGTCATCTGCATAATATTGATTTTCAATATATACTGCCGATGGACGGAAATCGAGCAGAAGATGGGATAGACCTCCGGTATCGTTTTGGTTATGAAAAAGAATACGAGGGTCTTATGATTGCCAGTTATCTGGATAACCGCCCTTGCAGTGTATTGGAGATGCTTATTGCCTTAGCGTTTCGTTGTGAAGAACATATTATGACCGACCCAGATATCGGCAATCGCATGGGTCAGTGGTTCTGGAACATGATTGTCAGTCTGGGTTTAGGGTCGATGAGTGATTCTCGATTTGATGCGGCGTATACGGACGACGTAATATCTCGATTTATGAACCGCAAATACAAGCGAAATGGCGAAGGCGGTTTGTTTACCGTCGAACGCTGCAAGTATGACATGAGAACTGTCGAAATCTGGTGGCAGATGAATTGGTATTTGGACAGCATCCTATAAGGGAGAATTACCATGATTCATACACAAGTGTACGGGTTTTTTCAGACATGCTTACCCGACCAGGCAAAGGAGGTAAAAGAATACTTCCCAAATGGTAAAAACAGCATTCGAATTCGCAAAACCAACGGACAGGAATTTATATTTTCGTTGAGAGAGCCGAAGGCTTGGAAGTTTGAAACGATCGATCAATTTCTTGCCGACATGAAAGGAGAAAAGAAACATGGATGAAATGATTCGTTATATTTTCGGCAGTCTTCGCTGCTCTGAAACTGCGATGCGTGTGTTTGCTAAGACGCTCAGAAAACAGAGGTCTTTCAATCGCAGCACCGTCATGGTCGCCACAGTTATGACTGTGAACATGTTTATCCGGGACTTGGAGATTCGCAGTATGCGTGATGAGATCGGGAACCTTAAAAACGAAATCAAGGAGCTTAGAAAAACGGAAGGAGACTAAAGAACTTCGATGATCGACTTTTTAATGATTTCGACCCGTAGTACGAAGCGTGGTGTAATAGAAATCTATCCGAAGTTTATCATTAAGAAAAGCTCCGACCTGATGATTAGAGGCGGCGACTTCTATGCTATTTGGTTAGAAGACCGAGGTTTATGGTCTACGGACGAGCAAGATGCGCTCCAGCTTATTGACCGGGAACTTGACAAGTATGCAGAGGAAAACCGCAAAAACTTTGATTCGAGTATTAAAATTTTGCACATGTGGGATTCCGAATCTGGAATGATCGATTCATGGCATAAATACTGTCAAAAGCAGATGCGAGATTCTTTCCACATGCTTGATGAGAAACTTATATTCTCCAATACACCGACGAATAAAAAAGACTATGCAAGTAAGCGGCTCAACTATCCTCTTGAGGAAGGAACCACGGATGCATGGAATAAGTTGATGTCCACAATTTACTCTGAAGAAGAGCGAACGAAAATTGAATGGGCTATTGGTTCTATTGTCTGTGGAGAGTCGAAAAAATTGCAGAAATTTATGGTTCTATACGGTGCAGCAGGTACGGGTAAGTCTACGGTTCTGAACATTGTTCAGCAGCTCTTTGAAGGATATTACTCCGTCTTCGACGCGAAAGCACTGGGTTCGTCCAGTAATTCCTTTGCATTAGAGGCATTCAAGACGAATCCTCTTGTGGCAATTCAGCATGACGGTGACTTATCTCGCATCGAGGATAACACCCGACTGAATAGTTTGGTTTCTCACGAGCTGATGACAGTAAATGAAAAGTTCAAATCGACCTACGCAAACCGCTTCAAGTGCTTCCTGTTCATGGGCACCAATAAACCGGTCAAGATTACGGACGCAAAGTCAGGTCTTATCAGACGATTGATCGACGTGTCTCCTTCCGGAAATAAATTGAGCCCCAAGGAATACAAGGCAGTGACAAAACAAATTGAATTCGAACTCGGTGCCATTGCTTATCATTGTCAGGAAGTCTATCTGGAGAATCCGGGCAGATACGATGATTATATTCCCGTGACGATGCTCGGTGCATCTAATGATTTCTATAACTTCATTATCGATTCTTACCATGTCTTCAAGAAAGAAGACGGGACAACTCTCAAAGCCTCATGGGAGATGTATAAAACCTATTGCGACGAGGCAAAAGTTACCTTCCCATTCTCTCAGAGGATATTTAAGGAAGAACTGAAAAACTATTTCCGGGATTACAAGGAGAGGTTCAATCTCGATGATGGAACTCGTGTGCGGAGTTATTACATCGGCTTCCGAACCGAGAAATTCGAGGACAAGGCGCTTACTGAGCAAGAAGAGCCTGAGCATAAGCTGATCGAGTTCTTAAAACAAAAATCGGTATTTGACCGAGAATGTGCGGATTGTCCTGCTCAGTATGCTTCAGCTAAAGAAACGCCGACTTCCAAATGGGATGAAGTTTCTACCAAGCTGAGTGACCTGTCTACATCCAGATTGCATTATGTGAAAGTCCCGGAGAACCACATTGTTATCGACTTTGATATTCAGGATAAGGATGGTAATAAGTCTTTTGAACTGAATCTCAAAGAAGCGAGTAAATGGTCGCCGACCTATGCTGAACTCAGCAAAAGCGGTCAGGGCATCCACCTTCATTATATTTATGCCGGTGATGTCAGTAAGCTCAGCCGAGTGTATGACGATCACATTGAAGTGAAAGTCTTCACTGGAAAAAGCTCGCTGCGCAGGAAACTGACAAAGTGTAATGATTTGCCCATCGCAACGATCAACTCTGGTTTACCACTGAAAGGAGAAAAGCAAGTGATAAATTTTGAAGGGGTGAAGAGCGAGAAAGGGCTTAGAACGCAAATCAAGCGAAATCTGAATAAAGAATACCATCCGGCAACAAAGCCCAGTATCGACTTCATTTACAAAATTCTTGAGGATGCTTATGCAAGCGGACTCAATTACGATGTGACAGATATGCGCAATGCTGTTTTGGCATTTGCAGCAAGCAGTACGCATCAGGCAGATTACTGCATCAAGCTTGTCAACAAGATGCAGTTCAAATCCGCAGACCAGTCAGCAGGAGCAAAAAACGATGATGCTAAGCTCGTGTTCTACGATGTTGAGGTGTTTCCTAATCTGTTCCTTGTGAACTGGAAAATCGAGGGTGAAGGCAAGCCTGTGGTTCGTATGATTAACCCTACTCCGACTGAGATCGAGGAGTTGATGCGATTCCGTCTGGTTGGTTTCAACTGCCGCCGGTACGATAATCATATTCTCTATGCCAGGTTGATGGGGTATACGAACGAGCAGCTTTATAATCTCTCGACTAAGATCATTAACGGCAGCGCAAATTGCTTCTTCGGTGAAGCCTATAATGTATCGTATACGGATGTGTATGATTTCTCCAGTAAGAAACAGTCTCTGAAGAAATTCGAGATTGAACTGGGTATTCACCATCAGGAACTTGGTCTGCCCTGGGACAAGCCTGTACCGGAGGAGCTTTGGACGAAGGTTGCCGAGTATTGCGACAACGATGTTATTGCAACAGAAGCAACCTTTAATGCTCGTAAGGCTGACTTCACAGCTCGCCAGATTCTGGCGGATGTGGCGGGGATGTCGGTCAATGATACGACAAACTCTCTGACTACCAGGATTATATTCGGCAACAACCGCAAGCCTCAGGATCAGTTCAACTATCGTTTTATGGGCGATGAGAGTCAGATCTTCGACGCTAATGCAGATCTCCCTTTCACGATGGGGCTTGAAGATTATGACGAGTTCACCCAGTTCGATAAAAACCATCGTCCTATTTTCCCGGGTTACACATTCGAGGGCGGCAAGTCTGTCTATAGAGGCGAAGAAGTTGGCGAGGGCGGCTATGTATATTCTGAACCCGGCATGTACAGTAATATTGCCCTGCTGGATATTGCCTCGATGCATCCGAGCAGTATTGTAGCGGAAGAGCTATTCGGACCGGAGTACACAAAGCGGTTCAATGAAATCCTTCAGGCTCGTATTGCTATCAAGCATAAAGACTTTGATAAAGCAAAGAAAATGCTGGGCGGTGCATTGGCTAAATACCTGACAGACGAAAACGCCGCGGCTGATTTGGCGCAGGCTCTGAAGATTGCAATTAACTCGGTATATGGTCTGACCTCAGCCGGATTTGAAAATCCGTTCCGAGATAATCGTAACAAGGATAACATCGTTGCCAAACGAGGGGCCTTGTTTATGGTCAACCTCAAGCACGCTGTTCAGAGTCAGGGCTTTACTGTAGCGCACATCAAAACCGACTCCATCAAGATTCCAGACGCAACGCCTGAGATCATCAAGTTTGTGACTGAGTACGGCAAACTGTATGGGTACAACTTTGAGCACGAAGCAACCTATGATCGTATGTGTCTGGTGAACGATGCAGTTTATATTGCTCGATATGCTACGGTTGAGAAGTGCTGCGACCTGTATGGGAAAAAGTACATCGACTCCGCAAAAGATATTTGCAAGGAGAACAAGAAGCATCCGTATGCATGGACGGCGACTGGCACTCAGTTCCAGATTCCTTATGTCTTCAAGACGCTTTTCAGCAAGGAGAACATCGAGTTCGAGGATATGTGCGAGACGAAATCTGTAGCTTCCTCGCTCTATCTTGACATGAACGAGGCTCTGCCGGATGTGTCTAAGCTTGAAGACGAGGTTGCCACACTGAAGAAAAAGTACGCTGACACAAACGGCGATTATCCCTTTGATATCGATGCAGAAATTCAGAGTAAGACAGCTGAAATTGCCAAGGGTCACGACTACCACTTCATCGGAAAGGTTGGGCAGTTCTGCCCGATTAAGCCTGGCTGCGGAGGTGGCATTCTGCTTCGTGAGACTGAAAACAAGAAGACCGGTGAAAAGGGTTACGCTGCTGCTACGGGTTCTAAGGGCTTCCGCTGGCTTGAGTCCGAGATGGTCAAGCAGCTGGACAAACAGGGTGACATTGACCGTGGTTATTACAACAACATGGTAGACGAAGCAGTCAAGTCTCTGTCTGTTTATGGTGACTTCGAACGCTTTGCGGCGGACGAACCGTATGTTTCGGATAACACACCACCGTGGTTCGGAGCTGGCGAGCCTCATGAGGACGATACTACGCCGTTTGATGTGAGGTAATGCTTATGATTTTAATTCTGTTAATTGCTGTGCTCATTTATATTTTGTGCACGGCTGATTCTACCGAGTCCTGTATTCCCAATGAGGAGTGCAGGACTTGTCCATTTCCATGCGATAAACGCAAAAATTGAAAGGAGAAACTAATTATGGCTTACAAAGCAGTAGATAACATCATCATCGAGAATGCTCGAATTATCTTCCGCAACTTTAAGGGTGAGGAGTCCAAGTACAATCGTGCTGGCTCCCGCAATTTCTGCGTGGTCATTGAAGATCCCGATATGGCGCAGAAGCTTATTGAGGATGGCTGGAATGTTCGTGTTTTGGCTCCTCGTGATGAGGACGAGGCTCCTCGCCATTATATTCAGGTGGCGGTCAGCTTCGACAACATCCCCCCGAAGGTTATTATGATTACTCGTCGAGCTAAGACTCAGCTGGATGAGGAGTCTATCGGAACTCTGGACTTCGCAGAGATCCGCAATGTCGACCTGACTATCCGGCCCTACAACTGGGAGGTCAATGGTAAGACTGGCGTCAAGGCATATCTTAAGACGATGTATGTCACCATTGAAGAAGACGAATTCGCTGAAAAGTATGCCGAAACGGAGGGTCCTGAGGAGATGCCCTTCTAAAGGTGAATAGGTGCCAGCTTAGTACATGTCTGGTTAAATGTCCAGTAAGGTCTCGATTAGGTGTGCACGCCTATGACGGTAAGAGGAAACAGCCTTATTCCCTTTAATAACCGAAAGGAGGTAAAGCCATGTTGTGGCAGAAAAAGAAGAAACGCAAAAAGGCTACTAAATCTAAAGCAGTTACTCAGACTGCTCCTCATCAGCCGGCGGAAGAGCTTCCGCAAACGACTGAGCCTGAGAAAAAAGAAGAAACGCCAAAGCAAAAAAAGCCCGCTGGGAAAAAATGCAAAAAGGTTTTGTCTCCGGAAAAAGCTTTCTTAGATGCATTCGGACGATTGACTAACCGACATCGGGCTTGGGATGTTTGGCGTGACTTTATTATTATGTTCGCTTGTTCGCTATCTAATCCTCTCGATAAGGAGCACCGGGATAAGCGAGAAGCGTTATATTTGGAAGTCATCAAAAAGTACAATAAGCAGGATCAAGAGTTGTTTCCTGAACTGGCTGCGCAGACGGTCTTGGCTTTGGAGGAAAATCCGGAGCAAGATTTTCTGGGCAGCATTTTTATGTCTCTCAATCTCGGCAACGAGCATAATGGACAGATCTTTACGCCGTATCATGTCTGTGAGCTAATGGCTGAAATGACGATGGACGACACGGTAAAAAAGGTAGAACAGGACGGTTATATTTCAATTAACGATCCGTGCTGCGGAGCTGGGGCCACATTGATTGCCGGAATCCACGCTGCAAGGAAGCAGTTGGAAAAAGCAAATCTGAACCATCAAAATCATCTTCTCGTCGTTGCACAGGACATCGATGAAACGGTGGCGCTGATGTGTTATATTCAGCTTTCGCTTTTGGGGGTAGCGGGATATGTAAAGGTCGGAAATTCTCTGACAGAGCCGATGACAGATAACGACGACAAAGAGAATTACTGGTTCACTCCAATGTATTTTTCTAATGTCTGGGTGCTGCGTCGGATCTTCGGAGGGCGCTGATGGCAGGCATATCACTTCGAGACTATCAAACAGATGCTGTTGAGAGAATGAAAAACGGCTGCATTCTCTGTGGCGGTGTTGGTAGTGGCAAATCCAGAACAGCTTTAGCCTATTATTACAAACAGAATGGCGGTAAGCTCGGCACAAAGAATTATATTCGGATGCCGGGTACGCCAAAAGACCTGTACATCATCACCACGGCGAGAAAAAGAGATACTTTGGAATGGGAGGGTGAGCTTTCGCCCTTCCTTCTCTCTGTTCACGCGGAAGTCAATACCTATAAAAATAAGGTCGTCGTTGATTCCTGGAACAATATCGGGAAGTATGCAACGGTTACGGACGCATTCTTTATATTTGACGAGCAGCGCGTTGTCGGTTCGGGTGCATGGGTAAAAGCATTTCTGAAAATCGCCAAGTTTAATGAATGGATTCTACTATCCGCGACCCCAGGAGACACATATTCTAAGCTTATTACTGGCGAAAAGAAAGGATGAAAGATGATGAAATTCGTAGTCAATCAGCTTCCTTATTACGGAGAGCTGTGCCCACTATGGACGATGTGCAGTAAAAACGCAAAGGAACATGAATGCCCAAGATACTGGGATAAATATAAAGTCTGCTCGGATGAAAACCCACATGAATGTGAGCACCTTATCGAGACGGAGAAACTTTAACAAACGGTTTCCTGCACGAAAAATACACCCCCTATTATGAAAGGAGGTAACGCACAATGAATTATTTTCTGGCAGTTAATGATCGGCAACTCGGCACTTGTTTGAGAATGCTGTTTGCTGAGAAACTTCAACCTGCTGTCCAAACCGTGTTGAACGAAAAGGGCAAGATTGAGTTTCACATCAGCATTGCAGCAGATCAGGAAGTGTTTGAAGAGCTGAACGAACGCTACAAGATCATGATTTCGTAAGTTACTCGATTTCAAAGGTAAAGGGGCCGTAACAAGCCCTTTTACTTTTGTTGTGTTTATGGTAAAATACTGTAAGGAGGTCATCAAATGAGAATTATTCGAGACATATTTTGGATATTGTTGATTATTACTGTGCCGGTAGCAATCTTTGATAAATTCTTTAGACCTTATTGCATGACCGTTATCGAAAGGATGTGTAACAAGGATGAAAGTTAAATCCAGAATGTCCTGTCCTGTTCGAAGAAAAGACGGTACATGGACAACTGTTATCAGAGAATTTGAGGAAGATATTCCGGATCTCGGACGGAAAGAGCTTATCTGCAACAAATGCGGACGCCCCGATTATCCGAAATGCAAGGGAACGGTTTGTGAAGCCTGGAAATACCACAAATCTAAAAATTAACAAGTCATGTAAGAGCTGAGGTTAAACCTTGGCTCTTATTTTTTGTGTAAAGGAGAAAAACATGCTTGGTAAAAAGTGTTTTCTCTCTTTACTCATTTCATTTGTCCCTTTGCGGCTTGATTGAGATTGTGTGGCAACAATGAGGGTTGACACTTTTTCAGTGCGTCTCTCGTTGTGGGGGTGCACTTTTTTAATGCCCTCGGAAAGGATGGGATAATGAGATGAGAAAGTTCTTGGCAGCGTGCATGGCGATTGTCATGATATTTACGATTGCAGGTTGCAGTTCAGAGGGGCATGAAGGAGAAGCTAAAACTCCATCGGGTTCCAGTATTCAAAAAGGCAAGGATTATCAAAAAGTAGTTGACGAATTTGAAAGTAGTGGTTTCACAAACATCAAACTTGAAAAACTTGACGACCTTGTTACCGGTTGGCTTACAAAAGACGGTGAGGTTGAATCTGTTTCCGTAGATGGCGATACTGGATACTCTGCTGATACTTGGTATCCGGCTGATGCCGAGGTCGTAATCACATATCACACATTCCCGGAAAAAGAAACTTCTGAAACAGATAGCGAATTCGTTTCAACCGAAGAGCCTGCTGTTGATATTTTGACAGTAGATAATTCTCCAGAATTGGCAGCAATGCTTTCTCTTAAAGCAGATATGGATCAATCGTATGCCGATTTTGCAGAGGCTCATAAGAATCAGGTTATTGAGTTTGATGGCTGTATTACCTATCTTACAAACCACGATAATTACGACACCCGATATGATTTGCTAATCAGTGCGGGAGACTATGTGGATGAAAATACTGCAAACCCTGGTCCAACTTTTAAGTTTAAGGATGTTGGGGTATATGATTTAGGAGACGGACTTACGCTTGCTGATTATATCAAAGTCGGCAGCAATGTAAGAATACAGGCTAAAGTGCGGAGCTACAATTCTGATACCGGTCTCTTTGAACTTGATCCAGTAAGTGTAGAAGCTCGATAACAAACAACTTTATATTTGACCGAGATGCTTAAACGGTGTCTCGGTCTTTTTTTATGCCTTTTTCCGCCGCGCGAAAAATACATCCCCTTTTATGAAGAGAGGAGTAAAAAAGCTATTTTTAAGAATAGACATTCTCTTTTCAGTTTTGAAAAACTACATGAAAGGAGGCTCATTTGCCAATGCTCGAAAGTCAATTTCAATCGAAGCTTATTAAGGAGCTTAAGAAACTTTTTCCAGGTTGCATCGTGATGAAAAGCGACTCTGGATATTTGCAAGGCATTCCCGATCTGCTTATTTTGTTCAATGACAAATGGGCTGCTCTGGAATGTAAACAACACGCTGGTGCAAAAAAGCAACCAAACCAAGAATATTATGTGGGTAAAATGGATGAGATGTCTTTCTCCAGATTCATTTGTCCCGAGAACAAGGAGGAAGTGCTGCATGATCTTCAACAATCATTCCAATCTTGAAGGGCAACACGCTTTTCTTGGTGCCAGCAAGTATCATTGGATTAACTATGACGAAACAAAAGTAGCTGATGCTTATTCAAAGTTTTTGGCCACACAGCGAGGGACCGTTCTACATGACTTTGCATGTCAATGTATCACTTTGGGGCAAAAACTCCCCAAGTCACAGAAAACATTGAACATGTATGTCAATGACGCAATTAGTTTTCGTATGGTGCCTGAACAGATTCTGTTCTATTCAGAAAATTGCTTTGGCACCGCCGATACGATTGTATTTCGGAATGGTACGCTTCGTATTCACGATTTGAAGACCGGTGTCGTTCCGGCGCACATGGAGCAGCTTGAAATATACGCTGCTCTTTTTTGTTTGGAATACAAGGTGAAACCATCGGAAATCGAGATGGAACTTCGTCTGTATCAGAACAACGAAATTCTGTATCACACACCTACTGCCGAAGATATTGTTCCAATCATGGACAAGATTATTACTTTTGACAAGGTTATTAGAAAAATCAGAGAACAGGAGGGTTAAACCATGAGTCTCACGGATGATATTTTAATGCATTACGGTATGCCCAGAAGGTCTGGTCGTTATCCTTGGGGTTCGGGTGATAACCCTTATCAGCACAGCGGTGATTTTCTTTCCCGTGTAGAGGAACTGAAAAAGTCCAATTTCACCTTTACCGATAAAGATGGAAAAACTTACACAGGAGAAGTAGCCATTGCAAAATCTATGGGCTTGAGTACAACCCAATTTCGTACCCAGATGAGCCTTGCAAAGGATGAACGCCGTTCTGCTGATGTCGCTACGGCTAAGGCTCTTCGTGCTAAGGGTTATAGTTTGAATGAAATCGCTGATAAGATGGGCTTTGCTAACGATTCTTCGGTTCGCTCGCTTTTGAATGAGAGTTCCGAAGCTCGTATGAATCAGGCAAAGCAGACCGCTGAATTTCTGAAAAAACAGATTTCGGAAAAAGGCATGATCGATGTCGGAACCGGAGTCGAAAGAGAGCTTGGTATTTCGAAAGAGAAAATGAACCAGGCTCTTTATATTTTGGAAATGGAAGGCTATCCCATCTATGGCGGCGGTGTCCCTCAGGTAACAAACCCGGGTAAGCAAACAAACATCAAGGTTCTCTGCCCTCCAGGAACAGAGCATAAAGAGATTTATAATTTCGAGAATGTCCATTCCGTTAGAGACTATGTGTCTCATGATGACGGCGAGACATTCGACAAGTTTGTCTATCCTAAAAGTATGGATTCAAGCCGCTTGAAAATCCGTTATGCGGAAGATGGCGGTATTCAGAAAGATGGTGTCATTGAAATTCGTCGTGGTGTAGACGACTTATCTCTCGGTGATTCCCATTATGCTCAGGTTCGCATCTTGGTCGACGGCAATAGATATCTGAAAGGAATGGCTGTTTATTCTGATGATCTTCCTGATGGTGTGGATGTAATGTTCAACACCAATAAGAAAAAGGGCACTCCGACATCGGATGTTCTGAAGAAGGTAAAGGATGACCCCGATAATCCGTTTGGTTCCCTTATCAAAGCCGGTGGGCAGAGCTATTATATCGATGCTGATGGTAAACGACAGCTCTCCCTTATCAATAAGCGTGCTGAAGAGGGCGATTGGGGTGAATGGGCGGATAAACTCCCCTCCCAGTTTCTTTCTAAACAGAGTTTGAGTCTTGTCAATAAACAGCTGAATTTGGCGGCATCTGATAAGATGGCTGAATTTGATGAAATCTGCTCACTGACAAATCCGACGGTCAAAAAATCATTACTGAAATCCTTTGCGGATGATTGTGACTCTGCTGCTGTGCACCTTCAGGCAGCTGCTCTTCCTCGTCAGAAATATCAGGTGATCCTACCTATCACTTCGATGAAAGACAATGAAGTGTATGCCCCGAATTACAAGAATGGTGAAACAGTAGCTCTGGTTCGTTACCCACATGGCGGAACTTTTGAGATTCCTATCCTTACAGTGAATAACAAGCAGGCAGAGGCTCGTCGAATCCTTGGCAACACACCTAAAGATGCAATCGGTATTAACAGTAAGGTTGCGGAACGGCTTTCAGGTGCTGACTTTGATGGTGATACTGTCATGGTCATCCCCTGTAACTCTGGTAAAAGCAAGGTCAAGATTACTTCCACTCCTCCTCTGAAGGGACTTGAAGGATTTGACCCAAAATTGGAGTATGGTGGAAAACCGGCTGGCACTTTCAAGCCTATGAAGAACACACAGAAAGAGATGGGTGTCATTGCTGTGCTTTGGCGGCATTGATAAATGTAGTGACCATTGTGTTTGCGGCTGTACTTACACGGGAATTAGCATTCGTAAAGGCATTGATAAAGCCATCGATACCAGCATTACCCAAATTCGTAAGATTCTGAGCAAAGGTGGACATTCCACTTGTATCAACGCTCTTAATGCCGTTTGCCAAATCCACAAGATTTCTGAACTCGACAACCACACCACTTAACTTAGCCACATCCACTCCGCTGACGCTGTTGTAATACGCAGCAAATGACTGACCGAAAGATACCAGCTGCTCACCGAAACTTGCAATATCGTTATCGCCTGTAAACCAGGATACGATACCGCCGCTATTCGGCAAATTGTTTGAAAGCTCAACCAGAGCTTTAGCTGCATTTGCAGAGTTTGTAACGACAGATGCGTCCAACCCCGTTACAGCCAAAGAATAGTTCTTCATTGCAGTACCAAACGGAACGAGCTGTTCACCGAAGGTTTCAAGGTCATTATCTCCAGTAAACCAGGATACAACACCGCCCGTATTCGGCACCGTATTCGCAAGTTCAAGCAAAGCCTGACCTGCTGTAACGCTATTTTGAATAACATCGGCTTTCAATCCAGAAACAGCCACCGTGATTGCGACAAGTGCTCCTGCCATAGCCGTCAAACCGCGAGCAATCTCGTCCCACTGCATAGTTGAGAAATCCTTAACCGCACAGGCGAGAATTTTCATAGCAGCGGCAATAGCAATCAATGCCACACCAGTAGAAATGACATTTTGAGCATTACCGGTAAGTTTAGTGAATGCAGTGATTTCAGCAAGAAGAACAGCAATAGAGGCAAGCCCCTTGCCAATGTCTTCCCATTTCATTTCACCGAAGTCCTTGCAAGCGGAAGCCAGAACCTTAATCGCAGCCGAAAGAATCACGATACCGGTAGCGGTCGCAATAGATTTACCGCTGAATTTTGCAGTTCTAAGGAACAGAGAAACCTCTGCCAGTAAAACTCCGACACCTACAAGACCCTTTGCAAGCTGATTCCAGTCCAACTGAGCAAGCTGTTCGCAAACAGAAGCAAGAATCTTAATAGCCGCTGCAAAGATCACCATTTGGGTAGCACCCTTGATGATTGCTTTGCTGTTGGAACTCATGGCTTTGGCGGCAGCCACCATCATAGTCGTCAGACCCGCAACGCCGATAAGACCAGTAGCGAGCTGCTTGGCATCCAGGTCGGCAATCTTTTTAAGTGCGCTCGCCAAAATCAACACTGCCGTAGCAATGCCGAGCATGGCTGTTACACTCTTCATAACGCCGGTTGCCTGTCCGCTGATTTTGTTGAAGACCGCCATAGAGCCGAGCAAATCGGCAAATAGCACAGTAATCGCTCCAAGCGCTACATTCAGCTTTTCGCTGTCCACCAAACTGAGTGCAATTAAAGATGCTGTAAGAATGGCGATAGCCGACGCGATCTTTAACAATGTACCCGCCTGCAACTGATTCTGGTAAGCCTCAAAACATCCTCGGACACTATCAAGAATCCCAATAAAAGATTCTTTGAAGCTGCCAATGTCTTCAATTGCTTCTCGGAAGGTGCCAACAAATTTCGTGATGCCGACAGCGATAGCCCCAAATGAAATCCCATTCAACAAATCAATGATTCCACTGAAGTTAGCTTCACCGAGATTCTTTGCTAAGGAGCTGCCGAGTTCGCCAAGGATTTTAACGATGCCACTGCCAATTGTCTTAACTGCATTCCACACAGCAGAGAGAAGCTGAACAAATTGACAATTTGCAAGCGTTTCACCGATGACCTCGAAAGCAACAATGACTCCGGATTTCATCTCACCGGCAGCTTCTCCGACCTGAGCCATCCTCTCGTGAATTCGCTCAAGGAGAGAATGAAACAGTTCAAAATTCGCAGATTCAAACTTCTCTTTGATTTTGTTCTTCAGTGTAGATAGAGCAGTCATAATTGTTTGAATGACTGTAGCAATACCTTCACCGACTTTCTGGAATGCCCCGCTGGTTTTGATGAACTCGTCAAACGCAACAATGGCGTCACCAATACCGCCAGTAAAGCCAAAAATCCCATCTCCGAGTGTACCAAACCCGCCGAACAACGGCTTGATTGCCGTGAATATAGCAGAAAAGGCTTGTTTAACGATGTCCAAAATCGCAAACAAACCCTTGAAAGTGGATTTTAGATTTGCCGAAGCTGTATCACTGAGTTTCAAATTCGCTGTGAATTTTCGCAGATTTTCAGTGATGTCATAAAGCTGCTTGGCTGTAGTAGGAGGAAATATCTCGCGGAATGCTTCATAAATCGGTTTGATAACACTCTGAACACCTTCAAAAGCATTTTTAAGTGCCTCAATCAGTTTAGTTCTTCCGCCAAGATCTTTCCATCCTTGCAACATTTCATTACGAGCATCTGCCTGAGCATCAATGAATCCACCGATGACCTGACTAAGCCCAGTCCAAAGAGCTTTGGCTTCCTCAAAGTCACCGAACAGGATTTCCCATGTGTTTGCCCATCCGGAGCCTACGGCTTCTTTCAGAGTGTCCATCAACTGGGAGAATGTCTTAACATCCTGCGCTGCGGCAAATGCTTTTGCGCCGATTTCTGTTGTCTCATCGGCGTAATCACGAAGAGTGCTAAGAGCAGACGAACTCAGGAATAAGAATCTGAGTGAACCGTCCGGCTCCGATCAGCAGTCGGAAGAAGCACCAATCACCACAGACAATTCAGTTGAAGAGTCAGCAAGTGATTTGGACGACAAAATCTCTAAGCAAAAATCGAAAAAGTAAGGAGGAAATTCAAAATGAGTAGACCTTTTTCGGTTGAGGCTTGTGATTTCAGCGGCTGGGCAACCCGAAATGACCTTAAGTGTTCCGATGGGCGAGTAATTCGTCGGGACGCCTTTAAGAATAACGACGGTATTAAAGTCCCGCTGGTCTGGAATCATCAGCACAACAGTCCTCGTGATGTTCTCGGTCATGCATGGCTTGAGAACCGTGAGGAAGGTGTTTACACCTATGGCTTCCTCAATGACACCGCTGACGGTGAAATTGCGAAAGTCCTTATCAAGCATGGTGACATTTGCGCTCTGTCCATTTACGCCAATCAACTTCAGCAGGCTGGTCCTGATGTACTGCATGGTTGTATTTGTGAGGTGAGTCTTGTGCATAAGGGTGCTAATCCTGGTGCATTTATTGACTCTATGCTGAAGCATGGTGAAATGTCCGATGATGAAGCTATCATCTATACCGGAATGCCTCTTTGCCTTTCCCATTCTGCCGAGTCTAAGGATGAGCAGAAAGAGGAGGAAAAGAAGGAGAATACCAAAGAGGACAAGCCTGCCGAAAGCAATGAAGAGAAGAAGGACGATGAAGAGACGGTTGCTGATGTAATCGACTCTATGTCCGAAAAGCAGCAGAACGTCATGTATGCACTTATTGCACAGGCTCTCGAAGGTGAACCCGAAAAGGAATCCAAAGATGATTCCGATAACAAATCTGAATCCAATAAGGAGGATAACACAATGAAACATAATGTCTTTGACAACGATCAGCAGAAGAAGACCGAGGTTCTGTCTCACGCTGACCAGGCAAGCATCATTTCCATGGCTAAGTCCAACAGCGTCGGCAGTCTTCGTACTGCTATGGATATCTATGTGGAGCAGAATCCTGACAGCGTTCTGGCTCACGGCATCGATGGTATCGAAACTCTGTTTCCTGAGTACAAAGATGTCCGTCCCGGTGCTCCTGAACTGCTCACTACTGACCAGGGTTGGGTAAACGAGGTTCTGAAGAAGGTTCATAAGAGCCCTATCTCCCGTATCCGTACCCGTCAGGCTGACCTGCGTAACATTGAGGCTCTTCGTGCCAAGGGTTACAAGAAGGGCACTCAGAAGGGTTATGTCGGCAACATCCAGCTGCTCCACAGAACTACCGATCCTCAGACCGTGTATGTGAAGAGCAACAGAACCAGCGTAACGCCGAAGAAGAGAGATTATCTGTTCGGTTATGATTTGGTGAAAGCGACTTCCAGCCCCACAGGACGAGTAACTTATCCTTCTGATGTGGATAATGCAGCGTTTACTCCGGCGGCTATGAATTTCAGCACTGGTAAGTTCAACTATGGTGGTTGGGCGTTTGATCCGGGCGAAAAGTTTATGCCGCGCCCCTGTATGCTAACTTACGCAGGTGTTGTAGATCACTATCTCAATCCTAACGACTATACCAAGAAGGTCAACGGCACCACATCCAAGGTTACGGATACTTCTTTCGGCGGCAACGCCATGATGGAATGGCCGAAGATCTATACAAAGCGTTGGGAATCGAATGGTGTTTACCATTTCCGCTGCTCCGATACTCCTCAGGACGATACTTGGGATTGCTGGTGTAACTATGACCGCAATAACAACCAGATCGATCATTTCTATACCCCCATCTATTTCGGTTCTCTGGTTTCCGGTAAGCTGCGTTCTATCAGCGGTTCAGCTAACAGCGTAAACACCACGGCGGCTAATGAAATCGCCTATGCAAAGGCAAACGGCAATGACTGGTATACCGAGGTGCTGGCTGACAGACTGTTGCTCCAGGATCTGCTGGTTATGATGGCTCGTTCTACCGAGTGTCAAACTGCATTTGGCTATGGACGGTGCAATAGTTCCAATAGTATTGCTCCTGGTACGATGAACTCCAAGGGTATGTTCTGGGGTTCTAATGACAAGACTTCCGGTGTGAAGGTCTTCGGTATGGAGAATGTCTGGGGTAACCTGTGGCGTCGTACTGCTGGCTGGATCAATGCCAATGGAACTCAGAAGGTCAAGCTGACTCGTGGTACTCACGATGGTTCTATTGCAACCGACTACAACACAGACGGAAACGGTTATAAGACGATCGCAAATGCTACTCCGGCTGGCAGCTCCGGAGGCTACATCAGCAGCATGAAGACGGAAGCATTCGGACGGCTGCCTGTTAATGCAAGTGGTTCCAGCAGCACTTATGAGGCTGACGGCATGTGGTACAATAACAGCCAGGTCAATTACGCGTTTGTCGGCGGCAGCTGGGACAGTGCCCTTTTGGTCGGTCCTTTCTCCGCTCTTCTGAACGCTGCGGCGTCCCGTTCGGGCTCGTACTCTGGCGCGGCTCTCTCTTGTAAACCGCTTGCTGCTGCGTAAGCAGCGAGGAGAGGACGGGAGAACCTTAGGTTCGCCGGGTAAACGAAAACAATTAAATATTAGGGGTATACACTGCGCCCAGCGCGTTTGTCGGCGGCAACTGGAACAATGACCTTATGGTCGGTCCTTTCTACGCTAATCTGAACAATACGGCGTCCAATTCGAACTCGAACAATGGCGCGGCTCTATCTTATCCATAAGAAGCTCTCCTTAATGCAGTGTATGCCGCCATTTCAAAATGGCAAGAGATATCCGCATCTCTTCCTCACCACTTGGTGAAAATTAACTCGGTGCAAGCATCTGTGAGTAGCTGAGAATAAGTCGAAAGCGGATGAGAGGATAAGAGAGAACATGAAATCCTATAACCACTTGTACGAAAAAACAATATCCGAAACGAACCGACGGTACGCTCTGTCTCAAGCAAAGCACAGCAAGAGATTCCGTAAAATCATGAAACACCGGCACATGTCTGACGATGCCGCAGTTGAACAATCCTTAGACTGGATACGAATACTTGTACAAGCCTTATGAAAAATTAGGCGGTAACGGTTCGGCTAAGCGAATCATGACAGAAGTCGACCAACTTGCGATTCATAAATCAACTTACAATGCTTGAATTGGAGGTGAGATTATGAGTTATTCTGTTTCTGGCACAATGATTACTTTGACTCGGGGTGATACTTTTTCGGCGCTTATTACGATTACTGATCTAAATGACAATCAGTATATTCCCATGAATGGTGATCGTATTCGATTTGCCATGAAGAATGACTATAATGATGAAACTCCTCTTCTTATCAAGGAGATTCCGATTGACACGATGATCTTGACCCTCAATCCGGAAGATACAAAACATCTTCCCTTCGGAAAGTACGTCTACGACATTGAATTAACGAAGGCCACAGGAGAAGTTGATACTTTCATCACAAAAGCAATTCTTAAGCTAACGGAAGAGGTGCATTGACATGAGTAGCATAAAAGCGTTTGAGTGCCTTACTGGTCATATCTCTGGACTATGCACATTATCTGGTAAATTAACTTGCTTTGGAAGTTTGTCTGGCAAGCTGTCTGCTGTGATAGATTTTAATGCTTATTCTGGAGAATATGAAGTGGTGCCGAACGCTTTTAACACTCAGGTCTTGCCAACAGCCAATAAAGTGCTTAAGAAAGATATTATTGTTCAAAAAGTCCCATATTTCGAAACCAGTAACAACTATGATGGGGTTACGGTTTATATTGCAGAGGAGGTTAATCAAAATGCCTAACCAAAACGTTAATAAGGTTATTTATGGCGGTCGTGTTCTCATCGACCTTACTGGCGACACCGTAGACCCCAGTAAACTTCTCAAAGGATCTAAAGCTCACGACAAGAGTGGAGCTCAAATTGAAGGTGCTTGCACATTTGATGTTGATTCTACGGATGCCACCGCTGTCGCTGCTGAAATCTTGTTTAGAAAGACTGCGTATGTAAGTGGCAATAAACTAACTGGCACAATGAAAAACAATGGTGCCATTACTAAGAAGATCACCACCAGAGACGAGGAAGTTACAATTCCTCAGGGTTTCCACGATGGCAGCGGTAAAGTGGGAATCGACGCAACTGAAAAAGGCAAGCTGATTGCCAACAATATTCGAGAGGGCGTAACTATCCTCGGCGTTGAGGGTACAATGTCCGGCTCGGAAAACATGAAACCACAGGCTAAGACAGTTACACCGTCCACCGCGAAGCAGACGATTCTGCCTGATACAGAGTATAACTGTTTGTCTCAGGTAGAAGTTGAAGCTATTCCTTATGTGGAAGCAGATAATCCTGCTGGAGGAGTGACGGTAACGATTGCGGGGTGAGAGTAAATGGCTGTAAATAAGGTCGTTTACAATCGCCGGACACTAATCGATCTGACCGCCGATACCGTCAGCAAAGAAACTCTTAAAAAGGGATTTACAGCTCATCAAGCCGATGGTACAATGATTACCGGTGAGTTTATTGGCGATGATTACGATGAAATTGACCGAATTCTTACAGCCGGTTTAACGGATGGCTATAAACATTTTTCGGACGATGGTACAATCATCAGCACAATCGATTCACAGGGTCGAACACTGGTTAAGACTTTTTCAAATGACTTTTTGACCTGTATCACGGTTCTAACTGATCCGGACGGGAATGAACTTGGTCGTACTGTGAGGTCTTTTTCTGACAATAGCAGCACGATTATTACTACCGACTCTAAAGGACAGAAGCTTGTTAAGAAGTTTTCGAATAACATGCTTAACATGGAAGCGGTTCTTACGGATGCTGCTGGTAAGGAGCTTGCCCGTCTTACAAAGGTCTTTTCCGCAGATGGGAAGGACATCGCTTCGACCGTGGTTTATGGGAAATAAGATGCAATTTGAAGCCGTTGCGTGTAGGTTATTTCTGCATTATTCCTACACTTTGGCTCAAAAAGCCAGTAATTACGGGATATTTTGCTTCCATTATAAAACCTGAAAAGGCGCTGTCTCACGGTTTTGTGAGACAGCGCCTTTTATGGAGGAAGGGGAGTTATCTGAAGTATTTGACCGCCGCTTCAAACATGCGGATGTTGTACTCGCCGGGGACGTTTTTGTACAGGCCGGAGCCGATGCGCTCGCTGTGGCCCATTTTGCCGAAGACCCGGCCGTCGGGGGACGTGATGCCCTCGATGGCGTACAGAGAGCCGTTGGGGTTGAAGTGGACGTCGGCGGTGGCATTGCCGTCCAGATCAACGTACTGGGTGGCGATCTGGCCATTGGCCGCCAACTGGCGGATCAGTTCCTCGGAGGCAAGGAACTTGCCCTCGCCGTGGGAAATAGGGACATTGTACACGTCGCCCACGTTGGTCAGCGCCAGCCACGGGGATTTGTTGGAGGCGACCCGGGTGTGGACGATGCGGCTCTGGTGGCGGGAAATGTTGTTGAAGGTCAGGGTGGGGCAGGTCTCGTCGGTGTCGATGATCTTGCCGTAGGGCACCAGACCCAGCTTGATCAGCGCCTGGAAGCCGTTGCAGATGCCGCACATCAAACCGTCCCGCTGCTCCAGAAGAGCGGTGACGCCCTCCTTGACGGCGGCGTTGCGGAAGAACGCGGTGATGAACTTGCCGGAGCCGTCCGGCTCGTCGCCGCCGGAGAAGCCACCGGGGATGAACACCATCTGGGCGGTTTTCAGTTCCTCTGCGAACCGCTCCACGCTGCGGGCAATGCCGTCGGCGCTCAGGTTGTTGATGACGATGATCTCCGGCTCCGCCCCCGCGTCCCGGACGGCCTTGGCGGAGTCGTATTCGCAGTTGGTGCCGGGGAAGGCGGGGATCAGCACCTTGGGCTTGGCAACCTTGACGGCGGGGGCTTTCCGCTGGGTGGCCTCATAGGAGAAGGTCTCCATGCTCTGCGCCGGGGTGGGGATGTTGCAGGCGTAGACGGATTCCAGCTTGTCTTCGTAGGCGCCGAGAACCTGAGTCTGGGACAGGGCTTCTCCGTGATAGGAGAAGCTGCCGTCGGCGGTGGTGACGCCCAGAACCTTGCCCACGATGCCGTCCGCCATTTCCAGCACGAAGCTGCCATAGGCGTAGCCGAACAGCTCGTCAAGGGTCAGCGCGTCGTCAAAGGCGAAGCCCAAGCCGTTGCCGAAGCCCATCTTCATCACGGCCTCCGCGATGCCGCCCATGCCGGGGGTGTAGGCGGCCACGGCCTTGCCGCTGCGAAGGAGTTCTGTGACGGTATCGAAGGTTTCCAGCAGGGAAGCGGTTTCGGGCAGGCCGTTTTCGTCGTAGGCGGGGGTCAGCAGGCAGACCTTGTGACCCGCGGCCTTGAATTCGGGGGAGACGACTTCGCCGGTCTTGCCGGTGGTGACGGCGAAGGAGACCAGCGTGGGCGGAACATCCAGCTTCTCGAAGGAACCGGACATGGAGTCCTTGCCGCCGATGGCGCCGATGCCCAGCTCCATCTGCGCCCGGAACGCGCCCAGCAGTGCGGCAAGGGGCTTGCCCCAGCGCTTGGGGTCCTTGCCGAGGCGCTCAAAATACTCCTGGAAGGTCAAATAGGTGTCCTGGAAGGACGCGCCGGAGGCGATCAGCTTACACACGGACTCCACCACAGCCAGATACGCGCCGTGATAGGGAGAAGCGGAGGTGATGAAGGGGTTATAGCCGAAGGCCATGAAGGAGCAGTCGTCGGTGTGCTTTTTCTCCACGGAGATTTTCTGCACCATGGCCTGAATGGGGGTGAGCTGATATTTTCCGCCGAAGGGCATCAGCACGGTGCCCGCGCCGATGGTGGAGTCGAACCGCTCGGACAGACCCCGCTTGGAGCAGGTGTTCAGGTCGGAAGCCACAGCGAGGAAGTTCTCGGCGAAGCTGCCGGTCACGGTCTTGCCGTAGCTCTGCGCCTTCTCGGCGGCGGCGTCCATGTGCTTGGCCGCACCGTTGGAGTTCAGGAACTCCCGGCTGATGTCGCAGATCTTTTTCCCGTTCCAGTTCATCACCAGACGGGGGTTTTCCGTGACCACGGCCACGGGGACAGCGTTCAGGTTCTCCGTGGCAGCCAGCTCCAGGAACCGCACCGCGTCCTTCGCTTCCACGACCACGGCCATCCGCTCCTGGGATTCGGAGATGGCAAGCTCGGTGCCGTCCAGACCCTCATACTTCTTGGGAACGGCGTTCAGGTCGATCTCCAGACCGTCGGCCAGCTCGCCGATGGCCACGGACACGCCGCCCGCGCCAAAGTCGTTGCAGCGCTTGATGAGACGGGAGGCTTCGCCGTTGCGGAACAGGCGCTGGAGCTTCCGCTCCTCGGGGGCGTTGCCCTTCTGCACCTCGGAGCCGCAGGTTTCCACGGACTGCTGGGTGTGAGCTTTGGAGGAACCCGTTGCGCCGCCGATGCCGTCCCGGCCGGTGTTGCCGCCCAGCAGGATGACCACGTCGCCGGGGTCGGGGCGCTCCCGGCGGACATTTTCCGCGGGGGCGGCGGCGATGACCGCGCCGATCTCCATGCGCTTGGCGGCGTAGCCGGGATGGTAGATCTCATCCACAATGCCGGTGGCAAGGCCGATCTGGTTGCCGTAGGAGGAATAGCCAGCGGCGGCGGTGGTGACGATCTTCCGCTGGGGCAGCTTGCCGGGGATGGTCTCGGACACGGGGGTCAGAGGGTCGGCCGCGCCGGTGACGCGCATGGCGCCGTAGACGTAGCTCCGCCCGGACAGGGGGTCACGGATGGCGCCGCCGATGCAGGTGGCCGCGCCGCCGAAGGGCTCGATCTCCGTGGGGTGGTTGTGGGTCTCGTTCTTGAAGAGCAGCAGCCACGGCTCGGTGACGCCGTCCACGGTGACGTCCATCTTCACTGTGCAGGCGTTGATCTCCTCACTCTCGTCCAGCTTAGGGAGCTTGCCCGCGGCCTTCAGGTGCTTGACGGCGATGGTCGCGAGGTCCATCAGGCAGATGGGCTTCTCGCTGCGTCCCAGGGCATTCCGGGTTTCCAGATAGTCCTCGTAGGTCTTTTGCAGCAGGGCGTCCTCGAAGGTCACGTGGTCGAGAATGGTGCCGAAGGTGGTGTGGCGGCAGTGATCGGACCAGTAGGTGTCAATCATGCGTATTTCCGTGATGGTGGGGTCGCGGCCTTCTTCCCGGAAATAGGACTGGCAGAAGGCGATATCGTCCAAGTCCATGGCAAGGCCGTAGTTCGCGATAAAGTCCGCCAGCTCGTCACGGCTAAGTTTCGTGAAGCCGGTCAGGGTCGCCACCTCCGTGGGGATGTCATAGCGGATAGCGAGGGTCTCCGGCACGTCCAGAGACGCCTCCCGGCATTCCACGGGGTTGATGACGTATTTTTTGAATTCCCGGATGTCCCCGTCCGTCAGCGCACCATACAGGGCGTAGACCTTGGCGGTGCGGATGAGGGGACGCTCGCCCTGAGAGATGATCTGGATGCACTGGGCGGCGGAATCCGCCCGCTGGTCAAACTGGCCGGGCAGCGCCTCCACGGCGAAGACGTAAGCGCCGGGAAGCTGAATGGACGCAGAAGCGGTATCCAGCTGCGGCTCGGAGAAGACCGTCTTCACGGCGTACCGGAACAGGTCTTCCGTGATATTTTCCGCGTCGTACCGGTTGAACAGCCGGACATTTTCCAGCCGCTCCATGCCGAGAAGGGTCTTAGCCTCATTCAGCAGACCCTTGGCCTCGTTGTCCAGACCTTTCTTTTTTTCAACAAATACCCGATAAACCATGGGGTTATTTCCTCCTGACCTGATTTATTCAGAATTTTTAGTGATTCCCAGCTTGCAGCGCGCGCTGGCCGATGTCGCTTCTGCGGTAGGCGTTTTCAAACTGCACGCCGCTTGCAAGGCGGTAGGCTTCCCGGATGGCTTCCGCCAGAGAACCGGCCACGGCGGTGGTGCCGGTGACCCGGCCGCCGGAGGTCAGAAGCTTCCCATTTTCCAGCTTCGCGCCTGCAACATAGGTGTGGGCGGCGGCTTCCGGGGTCATGGTGATCTCGAAGCCTTTCTTGTAGCTGACGGGATATCCGGCGGAGGCGGTGATGACGCAGCAGGCATATTTATCGGAGAAGCGAACCTCCGTGTCCGCCAGCATGCCGTTGGTTGTCGCCTGCATGATGGTCAGCAGGTCGCTTTCCAGCAGAGGCAGCACCACCTGCGTCTCCGGGTCGCCGAAGCGGCAGTTGTACTCGATGACCTTGGGGCCGTCGGGGGTGAGCATCAGGCCGAAGTAAAGGCAGCCCTGAAAGGTGCGGTCTTCGCTGTTCATGGCAGCGATGGTGGGCAGGAAAATTTCCTTCATGCACCGTTCGGCGATGGCCGGGGTGTAGTAGGGGTTGGGGGCGACGGTGCCCATGCCGCCGGTGTTCAGGCCGGTGTCGCCGTCTCCCGCCCGCTTGTGATCCATGGAGGACACCATGGGCCTGACCACCTTGCCGTCGGTGAAGGCCAGCACGGAGACCTCCGGGCCGGTGAGAAATTCCTCAATGACCACGTGGTCGCCGGATTTGCCGAAGACGTGATTTTCCATCATATCCCGGACGGCAGCCTTGGCCTCGTCCCGGGTCTGGGCGATGATAACGCCCTTTCCAAGCGCAAGGCCGTCGGCCTTGATGACGGTGGGGATGGGGGCGGTGTCCAGATAGGCGAGGGCGGCGGCCATGTCGTCGAAGACCTCATACCGGGCGGTGGGGATGCCGTACTTTTTCATGAGATTCTTGGAAAAGACCTTGCTGCCCTCAATGATGGCGGCCCGGGCGCGGGGCCCAAAGCAGGGGATTTTAGCCGCTTCCAGCGCGTCCACGCAGCCCAGTACCAGCGGGTCGTCGGGCGCGACCACGGCGTAATCTATCTTTTGCTCCTGGGCAAAGGCGACGATCTTGTCAATTTCCGTAGCGCCGATGGGGACGCACACTGCGTCCGCCGCGATGCCGCCGTTGCCGGGGAGAGCGAAAATTTCCGTGACCGCGGGATTCTTTTTCAGGCTTTTGATGATGGCGTGTTCCCGTCCGCCGCCGCCTACGACTAACAGTTTCATAAACAATCCCCCTTAGTGGTGGAACAGTCTCATGCCGGTGAAGGCCATGACCATGCCGTCCTTATCGCATTCCTCGATGACCAGATCGTCCCGGATGGAGCCGCCGGGCTGGGCGATGTACTTGACGCCGGAGGCTTTGGCGCGCTTGATGTTGTCGGGGAAGGGGAAGAAAGCATCGGAACCGAGGGAAACGCCGTCAAATTTGGACAGGAATTCCCGCTTGTCTTCTTCGGTCAGCCGGTCGGGCTGACGGGTGAAGTAGTTCTGCCAGATGCCGTCGGCGCAGACGTCCTCCTCGTTGCCGTTGATGTAGCCGTCGATCACGTTGTCCCGGTTGGGGCGGCCGAGGTCGGCGCGGAAGGGCAGGGACAGGGTCTTGGGGTGCTGGCGCAGGAAGAAGGTGTCGGCCTTGGAGCCGGCCAGCCGGGTGCAGTGGATGCGGGACTGCTGACCCGCGCCCACGCCCACGGCCTGCCCGTCATAGGCGAAGCACACGGAGTTGGACTGGGTGTATTTCAGGGTAATCAGCGCCACGATCAGGTCGATCTTGGCGGATTCGGGCAGGTCTTTGTTTTTGGTGACGATGTTCTGAAGCAGATGCCCGTCGATTTTGAAGTTGTTCCGCCCCTGCTGGAAGGTGATGCCGAAGACCTGCTTCGTCTCCTGCTCGGCGGGAACGTAGTCTGGGTCAATGGCCACCACGTTGTAGCCACCCTTGCGCTTGGTTTTCAGAATGGCAAGCGCCTCGTCTGTGTAGCCGGGGGCGATCACGCCGTCGGAGACCTCCCGGGCGATGAGCTTCGCGGTGGTCACGTCGCACACGTCGGACAGAGCAACCCAGTCGCCGAAGGAGCACATCCGGTCGGTGCCTCTTGCCCGGGCGTAGGCACAGGCGAGAGGGCTGTCGTCCAGCTCGGGAACGTCGTCCACGAAGCACGCCTTTTTCAGGTTTTCCGGCAGCACCTTTCCCACGGCGGCGGAGGTGGGGGAGACGTGCTTGAAGGACGTCACGGCGGCCATGCCGGTGGCTTCTTTCAGTTCCTTCACAAGCTGCCATGAGTTGAGGGCGTCCAGAAAATTGATGTAGCCGGGGCGGCCGTTCAGGATGGTGATGGGCAGCTCGGAGCCGTCTGCCATGTAGATCTTCGCGGGCTTCTGGTTGGGGTTGCAGCCGTATTTCAGTTCAAATTCTTTCATGTTCATT
>ERZ1026931.129-NODE-129-length-34830-cov-10.985622_pt1 | contig 34830 bp, 29 predicted proteins | sample MGYA00519253_ERZ1026931 | MGnify/ENA primary metagenome ERZ1026931 (study PRJEB26926, sample SAMN06164831) | human gut metagenome | biome: ENVO:00009003; feature: ENVO:2100002; material: ENVO:00002003 | host: Homo sapiens | place: USA | collected 2012 ... | reverse complement strand
AAAAAAGACCTGCTTCGGCGGGTCTAAATTACATAGAATCATTGAGTCTGAAAAACCTTTGAAATTCTTAATAATTCTGGTTGAAAAATTCATTTTGAAATGATATATAAAACAGACTGAAATCTGTGTCTAAGGACACCCGCACCCTCACACGAGAATGAATAGGATTTCCTATCATTTCGCATCACGAGAAGTTACATAGTGACATTTACTTGCACTTGCAACGTCCACCAAAAATCGAAAGACTTGCTAATTTCGAGCCAATCGGACGGTGTAAAATCCCTCTGAATTAGCTATCACAGCGTAGTATCAGATGGGATTTGAAATGCTGAAAAACCTTGTATTTCCAAGCATTTTTAAGCATTAGATGCCACTTCCCGATGTCGTATCGGGTCTACTCCTAAGCGTGGGGTCGGAGGTTCAAATCCTCTCTGGGACGCCAGAAAGCACCGCTGCAAGCCTTTTTTCGGGGTTTGCAGCGTTTTTTTGTTCCTCCTTCTCCCGGTAATTTCGCTTCTGTTACCGAGAGATTTTTATACGCCGCATGATGTATATTTGCTAATTGGACTCGAACGCTTTTCAGAAATTTGCTAAGAAAATTCTGCGTTTTGCTAATTCGATTTTTCGGATCACTTTGCCGGGGCTTGCGCCGCTATCAGGGCTGCGAGCGCACTTGCCAGCTCCGGTGACTTTTGAAGCTGCTCCACAAGGCTTTCAAGGTCCAGGGTCGCAGGCTCCGATTTTGCCGGTTCTTCCGGCGGACGGACATTGCGGAGATCAGGCTTGGCATAGAAGGCTGTCTCAAATTTCTGAGCATTGACCTTTCTATCCTCGTCCAGAATGTGAGCATAGATACTGGTTATCATGTCGATCTCGGCATGACCCGTATCGCCCTGGGTGGCTTTCAGATCGCCGTGGTTCAGTTTGTGTGCAGCACTCCAAGAACCGTGGGAGAGCTGCGTTCTACGTTGAACACCCTGTTCCGGTCTTTCCTTTTAGATGGCATTACCATGCTTGGATTGGCCGGAGAAACAGAATTAGCCAATCAGTTTTCGCATATTCAAAAAATCTTTCTCAATGCCCTGCGGCAGGAACCCGGCACAACAATCGTCCTTGGCGAGTATCTTCCGATTGCTGATCTGGAAAGTGCTGTGGATGAATATACCGTGTTGATTGAGAGAAATAAATGAATGCTGCAATGATACGTAATACCTGCAAGATGTGGTACATTTGGCGGGGTACAGACTTGCTTTTTTCGACGGAATTTGCTATGATATCGATTACTGCGCTGCGGCGCGGTAATTCCGTTGGGAAGGGAAGGATGTTTTGTGCAGAGTACGACCCAGGACATGACGCACGGCAGCCCGTGGCGGCTGATCGTATCGTTTGCTGTCCCTGTGCTGCTCAGCCAGATATTTCAGCAGCTTTACAACACGGCGGATACGCTGATCGTCGGCCGTTTCCTCGGCGACGGGGCGCTGGCGGCCGTCAGTTCGTCCGGACCGCTGATTTTCCTGCTCATCAGCTTCTTTGTGGGCGTGACCATGGGCGCAAGCGTCACCATTTCGCGCTATTTCGGCGCTGGCGACCACGACAGTGTTTCCCGTGCCATCCATACAAACATCCTCGTCAGTATGTGCAGCGGTATTTTGCTGACGGTCTGCGGCGTCGCCTTCACGCCGACGATCCTGCGCTGGATGGGAACTGACCCGGAGGTTCTGCCGGAGGCCATCTCCTATTTCCGCTACTATTTTACAGGCGTGCTGGCCGTCGTACTCTACAACGCCTGCAAGAGCATCATGAACGCCCTTGGTGACAGCCGCCGTCCGCTCTACTACCTGATTCTCTCGTCCCTCATCAACATCGCCCTCGACCTGCTCTTCATCGCTGGCTTCCACTGGGGCGTATGGTCAGCGGCGGTCGCTACGACGATCTCGCAGGCTATCAGCATGGTGCTCTGCCTGATCCACCTGAGCAAGAAAGGGATGCCCTATCAGCTCCAGTGGCGCAAACTGCGCTTCGACAGGGAGATGCTGGGACAGATGGTGCGCTATGGTCTGCCGTCCGGCGTGCAGAACTCGGTCATCGGTCTGGCAAACGTCATTTTGCAGAGCAATATCAACTCTTTCGGCAAGCTGGCCATGGCCGGATACGGCGCGTATTCCAAGCTGGAGGGCTTTGCTTTCCTGCCGATCACGAGCTTTACGATGGCTCTGACTACCTACACCGGCCAGAATCTCGGAGCGATGCAGTATGATCGTGCGAAGAAGGGCGCGCGCTTCGGCATTCTGGTCTCCATCACGCTGGCGGAGCTGATCGGCGTGGGCATGTATGTCTTCGCGCCGCAGCTGATCTCGATTTTTACGCCGACTCCGGAGGTCATCGCCCTCGGCACGCAGCAGGCGCGAACCATTGCGCTGTTCTACTGCCTGCTGGCCTATTCCCACGCCGTCGCCTCGGTCTGCCGCGGTGCGGGTAAGGCTTTCGTACCCATGACGATCATGCTGGCAACCTGGTGCGCACTGCGCATTGTCTATATCACGACGGTCATGCACATCGTACACGAAATTCAGTACATCTATTGGGCCTATCCGCTTACATGGTCGGTCAGTTCGGTGATTTATTTTATCTATTATCACCGCTCCGACTGGATACATGGCTTTGAGGCGAAAGAACTTTAATATAATATTGACTGCCAAAACAGGCCGCTTTGGATGGAACGCATCCAAAGCGGCCTGTTTTCAGCATAACATACAGATTTAGGGTCTATCTGAAATCCGGAAATATGACCAACAGCGAGGGATTTTTCGCCTGATGAAGCCATTTTTCCGCAGGAATACTTTGTGTATTGCAAGGAAAAATGGCGTACAGCAGGCGGAAAAGACCCGCTGTTTGGGCATGTTGACGGTTTTCAGATAGACCCTAGTTTGTCTCCCTGTACCGATGCGAGCTTATGTGGTCTTCTTCCAGCAAAGTCTGGGTTGACAGAACGGCAGACCATATTCTGTCTGGTAAGTCACTCTGTTTCCGACGAATTGGAATTTCCCGTTCTCCAACGGCCTGACCGTCAGTTCATGGGCAAACAGGCAGTCTGTTTTCAGATCGGTGGACAACATTTCCACGGTCAGTGTGATCGTTCCGTCCCCGTCCGTCTGACAGGCCGTCACTTCCGGCTCGATCATGTAATAACGCAGAAATACATAATCATTGGTTTCGATTTGCCGCCAAGGGTAATAGTCCCCTTCCCCGCTGTAATGCGCCAGCTCCCGGAACTTGTCGAGGTCAATGTCGAAATAGGGCAGGATTACCTTCTCAAATTCCTCCGCGGGTATCTCATAGCAGCATTGCTCCCTGATATAGGAGTATCCGTCCGGCTGAAACCGCTCGCCGTAAGTATCATAATACAGATACTCCCACATATCATTGAAGCTGAGGTTTTCAAAATTATCCTCATTCCAGTCTGTAAGATACATATTCGTGCCAATGTATCCGCCTGCCATGACGTACTTTCTGTTCAGATCGCACAGCTCCGGGTCGGGCGCTTCCAGCCGGATCAGGGAAAAGTCAGCATAGTGCTTATCCCCGGCCGGATAGAGCCGGTAATAGAAATTTCCTTTGTCCGTCAGATTCCATTCCAGAATTTCCTGCTTCTCATAATACACTTCCGAACCGCCGCCCATCGGGTAATCCATGCTGTAAACACAGGCGTCACCGTCCCCATTGGTAAACAGCTGATAGGTAAACGTGCCGGTTTCCCTGACGGTAATGGTCTCCTGCTCCGCCGTTTTTCCGCTCTGAACGTTCTGCCAGAAATCCCGGAACCTATCTGCTGTCATCAGGTACGCAGGATATTCCCCACTTGTGTCGATCACGTCCAGTCCGGCGTCATACAGGGCGGCTTCCATTTCATCAATGGTGCTTTGCGAAAGGGTCGTTCCTGTCTTGTCTGCTCTGCGGTATGTCTCACTGCAAACTGACGCAATTTCTCCACACCGTTTCTGAAGCTGCTCCCGCATGGGGTCAATTTCCTCATCTGGCTGCTGACTGCATGCAGGTAGAAGTAAGGCCAGAAGCAGGAAAAAGATTGCCGCGTTTCTCAATTTCATGAGTCTCAGCACCTTTCTATTCCGTGATTATGAAATAAGGCCGGTTTTCACCGGCCTTGTTGTATTTCAGTCTGCCCGCTGCACTTCTTCCGTCATGATGACGGTGGCAACGGAATTCATGCCCACATGGCAGGCGATGCTGCACGGCAGGTTGGCGTAACTCACCTTCGCAAAGGGAAACTCCGCCTGCACCTGCTGACGCCAGTGCTCTGCCAGTTCGCCGTTTTCCAGCGTTCCGGCGGTTTCGATCAGGAGGCGGGACTCCGGGACGTCTTTGAAACGTTCCGCCCGGTCTTGATGAATTGCTTCGATCATTTTGCTCTCGGCAAGCTTCATGCCCCGTACCTTGGCGAAGGCGTCCAGCTTGTCCCCCTGAATGGTCAGAACCGGCTTGAGGTTCAGCACCGTCGCCAGCGTGGCCGCGGCGGGCGTGACCCGGCCGCCCTTTTTCAGGTACTCCATGGAATCCACGGTGATGTAGATGCTGGCATCATAGGCGTGCTTTTCCAAGAAGTCCCTGATCTGTCCCGCGTCATACCCCTGCTTGACCAGACGAAGGGCGCTGATGACCGACTCCTTCTGGGTGACGGAGATGCGGTGATTATCCACCACCTGCACCCTGCCGTCGTAGTCCTGCGCGAACAGAGCGGCGCTCTGACAGGAGCCGCTCAGGCCGCTGGACATGGGAATATACACGATCTCATCATAGCCCTTTGCCAGAATTCCGTCCCACAGCTCCATGAGCTGCCCCGGTGACGGCTGGGAGGTGGAGACATCCCGGTGCTGCCGCATGGCGTCATACAGCTGCTCCGACGTGATGTCGATGCCCTCATAGTGGATGGTTTCCTCCACATTGACGGGCATGGCCAGAACAAAAACGCCCAGCTTTTCGCCCTCCATGGCGGTAATTCCGCTGTTGGTATCCGTTGCGATTGCGATTTTCATAGTGCGATAGTGCCTTTCTTCCTGCGTTGGGGAAGTCATCAGCCGTTGAGAATCTTCATGAATTCCTCGCCGGTGATGGTTTCCTTTTCGTACAGATAGCTTGCCAGTTCATCCAGCTTCTGCCTGTTTTCCGTGAGAATGTTCTTCGCCTTTTCGTGCTGCTTCTTCACCAGAGCGACTACCTGCCGGTCAATGCTCGCCTGCGTCTCCGCGGAGCAGGCCAGAGACGCGTCTCCGCCCAGATACTGGTTCGTGACGGTTTCCAGCGCCACCATGTCAAAGTCCTCGCTCATGCCGTAGCGGGTGATCATGGCCCGGGCCATCTTGGTGGCCTGCTCGATGTCGTTGGATGCGCCGGTGGAAATGGTGCCGAACTTGACTTCCTCCGCCGCGCGGCCGCCGGTGTAAGTGGCGATCTGGTCGAGAAGCTCCTCCCGGGTCATCAGATAGTGGTTCCCCTGCTCCACCTGCATGGTATAGCCCAGCGCGCCGGAGGTGCGGGGAATAATGGTGATCTTCTGCACCGGAGCAGAGTGGGTCTGCATAGCCGCGACCAGCGCGTGGCCGATCTCGTGGTAGGAAACCGTCCACTTTTCCTTGTCGGTAAGGATGGCATTCTTCTTCTGATAGCCCGCGATGACCACCTCAATGGACTCCTCCATGTCCGCCTCGGTGGCGAATTTCCGTCCGTCCCGGACGGCGCGCAGCGCCGCTTCGTTGACGATGTTGGCAAGCTCCGCGCCGGACGCGCCGGAGGCCATCCGGGCGATCTGCTTGAAGTCCACGTCGTCGGCGATTTTGATCTTCTTCGCGTGTACCCGCAGGATGGCTTCCCGTCCCTGAAGGTCGGGCAGCTCCACCGGCACCCGGCGATCAAACCGGCCGGGACGGGTCAGGGCGGGGTCAAGGGATTCAGGGCGGTTGGTGGCGGCGAGGATGATGACGCCGGAGTTTCCTTCAAAGCCGTCCATTTCCGTGAGCAGCTGGTTCAGCGTCTGCTCCCGCTCGTCATTGCCGCCCATGACGCCCGCGTTCCGCTTCTGGCCGATGGCGTCAATCTCGTCGATGAACACGATGCAGGGGGCTTTTTCCTTCGCCTGCTTGAACAGGTCGCGCACCTTGCTCGCGCCCATGCCCACGAACATTTCCACAAATTCGGAGCCGCTGATGGAGAAGAACGGGACGTTCGCCTCACCGGCGACGGCCTTTGCCAGCATGGTCTTGCCGGTGCCCGGAGGGCCTACCAGCAGAACGCCCTTGGGCATGGAAGCGCCGATCTCCCGGTACTTGTCCGGATTGTGGAGATAGTCCACGATCTCCTGCAGGCTTTCCTCCGCCTCGTCCACGCCCTCCACGTCGTCAAATTTGATGCCGTCGGAGGATTGGACATACACCCGGGCGTTGGAATTGCCGCCGTTGAACATCATGGAATTGGGGCCGCCGGCTCTGTCCATCAGCTTTTTGGACATGAACTGCCCCAGAGCAATGAACAGCACAACGGGCAGCACCCAGGTCAGCAGGATGTTTAAGAGCGGGGAGGTTTCCTCCACGATCTCTCCGCCGAACTGTGCGCCGGAATCGTGGAGCCGGTTTACCAGATCGGGGTCGTTCATCAGGCCGGTTTTATAAATTTTGCCGTCCTTCCCTTCAAAGAGGATCTGGTTGTCCTCCACTTTCACCTGACTGATCTCCTTATTCTCCGTCATGGTGATGAAGGTGCCGTAGTCCACCTCAATGATCTGCTGCTCGGCGATCCATGGAACCAGCAGGAAGTTGACCAGCACCAGCGCGACCATAACCAGCGTGTAGTAGAAAATCAGGGGTTTCTTTGGCCGTTTAACTTCATTCATATCCGTTTTTCCTCCTTTTGCCGCCGGCCCGGACGTAGCCGGCAGATGTATTTTTTTTGATTTCAGGCACCTTCAGGCGATGCCTTCCTGATTAAAATTAAGATTTTAATCAGGAAATAGTATCAGACTGTTTCTTCCTGCTTGGGCAGTTCCACGGTAAAGGTCGTCGAGCCGCTGCCGCTGTCCACCGTGGCAGTGCCGCCGTGGAGCTGCACCACCTGCTTCACCACGGCAAGGCCGATGCCGTTGCCCTCCGAGGAATGGGACTCGTCCGCCTGATAGAATTTTCCCCAGATTCTGCTGACCTTGTCCTTGGGGATATCGGGGCCGTAGTTGGTGATGGTGACGGCCAGCGTCTCCGGCCCCTCGGAAATCCGCACGCCGATCTCCCCGTAGTTGGGGGAATACTTGATGGCATTGTCCAGCAGATTGATCCAGACCTGTTTCAGCAGTTCCTCGTTCGCCCGGATGGTATATTCTGGGAATTCCAGATCGAGGTCAAGCTCTTTGCGGCTCCACTTTTCTTCCAGCAGAAGCACGCAGGCACGAATCTGTTCCGACAGGTTGAAGGTGGTCAAATCCGTTAAAATCGTCTGGTTTTCCACCTTTGTCAGGTTCATCACATTGGTGGCCATTGCCGCCAGCCGGAGGGATTCTTCCTCGATGATGGCGAGGTATTCCTCCTTCTGCGCGTCGGTCAGATTGCCCCGGCGCAGGAGCTTCGCAAACCCGGCAATGGAGACGATGGGCGTTTTGAACTCGTGGGAAAAATTGTTGATGAAATCGCTTCGTAGCATCTGGGTGTTTTCCAGTTCTTCCGCCATGGCGTTGAAGCTCTCCGACAGCTCTTGAAAAACGGGGTTGTCCCCCATCACCTTGCCATAGTGCATTCTGGCCGTGAAATCTCCCGCCGCCAAACGGTCTATGTTGTTGATCAGCCGGTTGAAGGGGCGCAGTGGAATTTTCACGGTGCCGATGGCAACCACGCTGCCCACCAGAACGCTGATGAGCAGCATCACGATCAGCATGGCAAAGCCGGAATTTCTGGGAATACCCAGATTGTCCAGCACCCCCAGCTTGGTCAGCAGGAAAGACAGTGCCGCCGTAATGAGAACCGCCGCCAGCTGAATGAGGAAAAACGCGGTGGAGTAGAGCAGCGTCAGCGACCAGCGGCGCTTTCCCGGCTTTTTGCTCATACCTTCTTCACCGCCTTATAGCCCAGTCCCCGGACGGACTCTATGGTGAATTCCGGCCAGTCCTGAAAGCGCTTGCGCAGACGGCCTACGTGTACCGTCACGGTCTCCCAGCCGGTGTCGGAATCCGCGCCCCAGATCTCGTCCATAAGCTGAATGCGAGTGAAAATTTTACCGGGGTAGGACAGAAGTTTGTACAAAAGCAGGAATTCCTTCTGGGGAAGCTCCTGCACTTCCCCCTTCCGGCTCACCGTCAGGCAGTCGTAGTCCAACACCACGTCCCCTACCACGATACGGCGCTCGCTGGCAATTTTCGCCCGGCGCAGCAGCGCCTTGATCCGCCAGAGCATTTCTTCTTCGTCGATGGGCTTGGTCATATAGTCGTCGGTGCCGACCAGGAAGCCGTGCTTCTTGTCGGAGGGCAGCTCCTTGGCGGAAACCATCAAAACGGGCAGGTTGTTGTTCGTCTCCCGCAGGGTTCTGGTAAACTCGTAGCCGTCCATTTTGGGCATCATGATGTCCAGCACCACAAGATCGACGTACTCCGAGTCCATGAGCGCCAGAGCGTCCTCTCCGTTTTCGGCGGTGAGCACCTTGTAGCCGTCCGCTTCCAGCACCGCCTGCAAAAGTCTGCGGGTGTTTCGGTCATCGTCCACGACCATGATCTGAAACATGCGATTTCCTCCCCTCCATATTATTTATTGTCAGGTCACTGAACGCCGTTTTTTCCAGCGGACAGCCCAATAACTCTTGCCGTAGGCGATTCCCTCCGCCAGCAGACAGACGGGCAGCGCCACGAAGAAGTCCACGGCGGAATGCTGCTTGATAAACATGGTGGCAAGGCAGATGAACACCACCGCTACGATGATAAACGCCTTGAACCACTTGGACACGTTCTTTTCCTTCAGCCACGCCGACGCGATGCCCATGGAATAGGCCACATGAAGCGACGGACACACGCCGGTGGGCGTATCCTGCCGGTACAGCAATCCAATACACGCCGTGAGGAAATTTTCTCTGGGGAACACCTCGGGGCGCATATCCTGCCGGTTGGGATAGATGATGTAGATCGCCATGGCCACCACCTGGGTGACGATGATAAAAATCTGGAACCGCTTGAAGCCCTCCACATGGTACAGCATCAGATACAGCAGCGTAAACACGATCAGGAAATACCAGAATACGTAAGGGATCAGGAACCACTCGCAGAAGGGAATCAGATCGTCGATCCAGCAGTGGACAACATGGCAGCTTTCCGCGGGAATCAGGTTCTCCGTCAGAAAATACATGATAAAGTAGCCGATCCAGCCGCCCAGAAGCTTTAAGTGCGCAAACTGCGGGTCGTTGAGCTTGGACAGCCGAAAGGTGCGGTAATCAATTTCCGGTTTTCTCATGGGTGGCCTCCTGTGGGATATTGCAGGGATATTGTTTTTTGGGCATGTTCGGATAAGGTACGACGATGTGCTTTGGCAGCGCCTGCGCCATTTCCGTGACCTGCTCCATCAAATAATCGCAGATGCGTCTGCGCTCTTCCTCCAGCGGTGCGTCGGGCTGAAAGCGGATGGGTTTGCCCAGATACATGGTTTTCAGCTTGGGCGCCAGATACAGCGGCACGAAGGACAGCGCCTTTCCCGTGCGCTTGTAGTAGAGCTTCGCCACGTCGATGAACCTGTCCTGGAACTCGCAGATAATGTTGTTTCGCGGCACGTGATGCTCCGGAAAAATCACCACGCTTGCGCCTTCCTGAAGCGCCGTCACCGTCTTTTTGAAAGTTGTAATGATTTTGGCATCGTGGTACACGCCGATGGTGTTGGCGTTGGTGAAAACCAGCTGGGACAGGGGCGCGATGATGTAGGAGAGCAGCTTGTAAAGCCAGCGGACAGCCTTCGGCTTTTCCGACCAGAAGTCCTGATAGGCGTAGGCCGGCACTTCTTTTTTGTCCATCATCTCACCGGCACACCAGATATAATGCTCACCGGGGGTATACAGCTCGCATGCGATGGGGCCGTTCATCTGGCTGTGGTTGCCCACATACACCACCGGCTCCGGCGGAAGGTTCTCCTCCCCCACGACCTTGATTTTGGGATACACCGCCCGCACGGCGGCTTTGATCAGCCGGTACAGCGGAGAAATTTTCCGTTCTCCCATCTGCTCCTTCCTTTCTCTGGGAATAATGCGTCAAGAATATCGCGGGAACCTAAACCGAAAATAAACAAAGTTTCGTTTCAGTTTAGATTCGCATGGTATACGGGTGGTATAATTATCGTCGAAAAGACGGGAACTTTCAAGGGGCAAAACCGTATAAAATGTCGCGGCTACACGAAAAAGTTTTTTGCCCCAAAGATTTCAGAAAGAGAGTGTACTTATGGCAAAAAAATTCGGAGACAGGAAAGACGGCGCAAAGCTCAGAAACATCCACGCGATGCATCTGGTCATGCCGCTGATGTATCCAAACCGATGTGACAACGAGGCGTTCATCAGCGAGCGGATCGACCTGACCAATGTGCTGGCTTATCTGGACGAGAAAAACGCCTCCGACCCGGACTACAAATACAATTTCTTTCAGGTGATGGTCACCATCATGCTGAAGGTCATCACCCTGCGGCCGAAGATGAACCGCTTCATTGCCAACAAGACCATGTATCAGCGCAATGAGGTCTCCGCGGCCTTCACCGTGAAAAAGGAATTTTCCGACAACGGCGGCGAGGCGCTGGCTTATATCCACTCCAAGGGCACCGACACCATCGACACCGTTCATGACGAAATTTTCCGTCAGATCTCCATCTGCCGCAGCAACGACGAGGTGGATAAGGGTACACAAAGTCTGAACGCGGTGCAGAGCCTGCCCGGTTTTCTCGTGCAGGCGGTGGGCGGCATCGCCCGTTTCTTAGACCGCCACGGCTGGATGCCCCAGAGCGTCATTGCGGGCGACCCCTACTATTCCTCCGTGGTGCTGACCAACCTCGGCTCCATCAAGCTCCACGCGGGCTATCACCACCTGACCAACTGGGGCACCACGTCGGTGTTCTGCGCCATCGGCGAGATCAAAAAGCGCCCCTTCTTCAATGACGACGGCACCTTCGAGATGAAACCCAGCATCGATCTGGGTCTGACCATCGACGAGCGCATTGCCGACGGCTATTATTACGCCAAAACCGTCCGTCTGTTAAAAACGCTGCTGGAAAATCCCCAGCTGCTGGACAAGCCGTTACAGGAAGAGGTAGATTACTGATGGAGACAATCACCGCAAAGACCCCATGGGCTGGCTCCATGGGCAGTATGCCCATGCACCTTGATTACTTTGAAGGCTCCATGTTTGAGGCTGTGGAGGCCATTGCCGAAAAATACCCCAATTACGTTGCCTTTGACTTCATGGGCAAGTCCACCACCTACAAGAAGCTGGTGCAGGAGGTGGAGACCTGCGCCAAGGCACTGAAAACCATTGGCGTCCGGGAGGGCGACAAGGTCACCATCGCCATGCCCAACTGCCCGCAGGCCATTTACCTGTTCTACGCCATCAATCTGGTGGGCGGCATTGCCAACATGGTGCATCCCCTGTCCGCTGAGAAGGAAATTGAGTTCTATCTCAACGAATCCGAAAGCGTCACCGCCATCACCCTCGATCAGTTCTACAATAAATTCGAGTCCGTCCGCAAGAACACCAAGGTGGTCAACATCATTATTGCCAGCATCAAGGATGCGCTGGCGCAGCCCATCAAGGCCGGTTACATGCTCACACAGGGGCGGAAGATCGAGAAAATTCCCGAAGACGCCCCGGTCATCCGCTGGCAGGAATTCGTGCGGATGAGCCGCTATTGCTTCTATGACTACAAGATCAGCCGCACCGCCGACGATCCCGCCGTCATCCTCTACTCCGGCGGCACCACCGGCACCACCAAGGGCATCGTCCTGACCAACAAGAACTTTAACGCGCTGGGGCAGCAGGTCATCGCCGCCAACCCCATGTTCCGTCCCGGGGACAAGATGCTGGCCGCCATGCCCATTTTCCACGGCTTCGGTCTGGGCGTGTGCATCCACACCATGCTGACCCAGGGCGGCCGGTGCATTCTGGTTCCCCGGTTCACTCCCAAGAGCTACGCCAAGGATCTGGTCAAGCAGCGCTGCAACTTCGTCGCGGGCGTTCCCACCCTGTATGAGGCGCTGCTCCGTCTGCCGGATATGGAGGGCGCTGACCTCAGCTGCCTGAAGGGCGTTTTTTCCGGCGGCGATTCCCTGTCCGTCGAGCTGAAAAAGAAGCTGGACAAGTTCCTGTACGACCACAAAGCCTCCATTCAGGTGCGGGAGGGCTACGGCACCACCGAGACCGTCACCGCCTGCTGCCTGACCCCCAGCCACATGCACAAGGAGGGCAGCATCGGTCTTCCCTTCCCCGATACCTACATCAAAATCGTCAAGCCCGGCACCGAGGAGGAGCTTCCCTACGGTGAAGAAGGTGAAATTCTTCTGGCAGGCCCCACGGTGATGAAGGAGTACATGCACCATCCGGAGGAAACCGCGAAAACCTTGCAGCACCACGCCGACGGCCTGACTTGGGTCTGCACCGGCGACCTCGGCACCATGGACAGCGAGGGCTTCGTGTATTTCCGCGGCAGAGCCAAGCGGATGATCATCACCTCCGGCTACAACGTCTACCCCGCCCAGATTGAGAACATTCTGGACGCCCACGAATTCGTGCAGATGAGCTGCGTCATCGGCGTGCCGGATTCCTACAAGATGCAGAAGGTCAAAGCCTTTGTCAAGCTGGTTCCCGGCGTAGAAAAGAACGACGAGACCAAGCACGCCATTATGGAGTATTGCCGGAAGTACGTGGCCAAATACGCCATGCCCTACGACATCGAATTCCGGGACGAGCTGCCCAAGACGCTGGTCGGCAAGGTGGCCTACCGGGTTCTGGAGGAAGAGGAGCTGAAGAAGCTTCAGGAACCTGCTCCCGTCGAATAACATCACAAGCGTTTATTTCCGCGTACCCCCTGCCGGGGTACGCGGATTTTACTATTCTTGTCATCTACACGCCAAGCAGCAACAAGAATTGCCGCCGAAATCCATCGTATAACGAGTAGCCCCATGGTATAATGGCAGCATCTGGTATTTTACCGTACCGCCAATACAAGGAGGACTTTACCATGCGAAGAACGATTCTTGCTCTGCTGCTTGTCTGCCTGTGTCTGCTGACGGCGTGCAGTTCTGCCCCGCAGGAAACCACAGCCCCCACCGCTTCCGAAACGACTGTCCCCACTGAACCCGAGCCGACGGAGACCATTTCGCCGGTGGCGGAGGAAAAAGAGGTCATCGTCTACTTCGCCAACTGGTATCTGGACACCAAAACCGCCGAGGAAGGCGCGGAGGTGTGCAGCATTCCATGGGATAAGGTCACCTGCATCAACCACGCTTTCTGGGCGGTAGAACCCGCCGACGGCTCCACGGAGACCTCATGGGACCGGCTGGCGGCGTCCGGGGAACCCCGAACCAGCTTCCGCGTGGCGTCCACCCTCCCCAAGGCGGATTTTGATAATGACGAGCCGAGCCGGATGGCGCCCGGCCTGCCCCGGAACCACTTTGCCCAATATCAGTATTATTCCGAGCAGTACCCGGATGTCAAAATTCTGATCTCCATCGGCGGCTGGACCCGCTGCGGCTATTTCTCCGAAATGGCCTACACCCCCGAGGGCCGCACCTCCTTCGTGGAGAGCTGTCTGAACATTCTGGAGGAATACCCATGGGTGGACGGCTTCGACATTGACTGGGAATACTTCGGCGGCAGTAAGGACGGCGCGCGCCTGCCCGAAAGCGAAGGAGATCAGGGCTGTCCCATCTGGGGTACGCCCGAGGAGGACAGCGCCAACTTTGCCGCCCTTGCCCAGCAGCTCCGTCAGGCCATGGACGACGCCTACGGCCCCGGCGTGAAGCGGCTCACCGCCTGCGCCTCCGCCTCCACCGGCTGGACGCTGCCCATGCAGAACTGGCGTCTCGTGTCTCCCTACATGGATTTTGTGAACATCATGACCTATGACATGGCGGGCACATGGGATAAGATCACCGGCCACGCCAGCAAGCTGCAGCACGCGAAGGACGCCGTCACCGTCATGAATCTTGGCTACGGCGTGGAGCTGCGCAAGATCTGCATCGGCAGCCCCATGTACGGCACCGATCTGAAAATGTTCACCCCGCCCTCCGGCAGCAACCCCGTGGGCGTTTCTGCGGAATCCAAGGCCCCCTCTGACGTGGAGATCACGCAGGAAATGCTGAAAGCGTGGGAAGCCGAAGCCGTCAGCGGCTACACCACCGAGTGGGTGGACGGCAAGCCTGTCATGGGCGAGTCCTTCGATAATGGCGGCACCGGCTGGCATTACGGCTACGATGCCTTCAACCGTGGTGCGTATCTGTACAACGACGACGAAAAGTCCCCGTATTACTGCTGGTACATCTCTTACGAGACCCCCATGACCCTACAGGACAAGCTGGACTTCATCGAGCAGAAAGGCATTGCCGGTCTGATCGTCTGGGAGTGCAGTCAGGATACTTACGACCACGCCATGATCTCGCAAATGGCGGACAATCTGCTGAAATAACGCGCAAGGGAGAGGCTTCTCCGGAAGCGCTCTCCCTTTCCTGATGCAATACAGCCCCGCGGCATTTCAAAATGCCGCGGGGCTGATTTTATTTCCGTCTGACCAGTTCCAGAACTTCGCTCATTTTTCCGCAGATGGCATTGTAGTTCTCCCGGCGGTGGGGTCTTAAGCAGGCAGAGCAATCCTTGATGCCGCTTTCCGTATACCGGAACGCGCCGCCGCATTTGTCACCCAGACAGTACAGCGGGCAATAGCAGAACAGGCAGCTGAACGTCTCCGGGTCAGCGCCCTGATGGCAGGGGAAATACTCACACTCCCGATGCTGGAAGAAATCGTAGTGGGTCTGGGGACGCAGATCGATCCAGTAGCGCTGCTCCACCACGCCGTCCACGTCGATTTCGTTTTCCAGAACGCCGCCGTTGCGCTGGATGCTTTTGGCCGATCCGACATTGTCCTTGTCGCAGACCATCAGCACCCGTTCGATCCCCAGCTTTTTGCATTCCTCCAGCGCCAGAGCAATCATACGGGTGGCAACGCCCTTTCGCCGCTGGGAGGGCAGCACACCGTCGCCGATGTGGCCGCCGTCCAACAGCAGCCTGTCATTCAGCCGGTGGCGGATATTCACCGCGCCCACGAAGATATCCTGCTCCGTGTCCAGACAGAAGAATGTGGAGTCCGGCACAAGTCCCTCCGTCTCATCCTTCACATCCAGATTGGCAAGATAGTTGTCAAAGTCCCGGTAATCCAATCGGCGAATGGCGTAAGGGACGATCTTCTCCCCCGTCGCATACCACTGGGACATCATATCGTTCAGGTGCCGCCGGTACTTTGGTTCCAATTTTACAAGCTTTAACGTCATTTTTCTTCCTCCGCTCTTTTCAGCGCCGCAAATCTATGGTATAATCTTTCCAAATTCCGTCCACGGGAACACAGCGGGCGGCTCTTTGGAGAACTCCGCCCACTCCCCCGTTTCCGGATGATAAAAGCCGATTTTCGCCGACCACAGGGCAATTTCACAGGGGTCGTCCAGAACGGCGTACTTCCGCTCCCCCACCAGCGGCATTCCCCGGCTGGAAAACTGCACCCGGATCTGATGGGTGCGCCCGGTGTGAAGCCGCACACGCACAAGAGACATGCCATCCGCATATTCCAGAACACGGTAGGAAAGCGCCGCCTCCTGCACGCCCTTCCCCGGCGCGTCCGCCACGAAGGTCATCCGTCTTGCCTTGTCCCGCGCCAGCAGGTCACGAAGCGTCCCCTCCGGACTTTCCGGTCTGCCATGGATGACGGCCAGATATTCTTTGCTGAACTGGTCTTCCCGAATCTGTCGGGACAGCTCCGACGCCGCGCGGGCGTTTCTCGCCAGCACCATCACGCCGCTGACCACCCGGTCGAGCCGGTGCACCGTGCGCACGTCGGCCTTGGGGTCGCCCAGAGCTTCCCGCACCAGCTCCGGCAGTCCCCCCGGCTCGTCGGTGGAGAGGACTCTCGCCGGCTTGATGCAGACCAGAAAATTAGCGTTCTGATACAGAATTTCCATCGCGCACCCCACAAAAGCGTTTTCCCTATCCTATCAAAAATACGCCTGTTTTGCAAGGAGGAATTGCCATGAAGATCGTCATTCTCGACGGTTACGCCTTAAATCCAGGCGATTTGAGCTACGAGCCTCTTCGCCAGTTCGGCGAACTGACCATTTACGACCGCACGGACACCGAGGACGAAGCCATTGCTCGCATTGCGGATAGTGAGATCGTGCTGGTGAACAAGCTCCCCGTCACCGAGCGGCTGCTGGATGCCTGTCCCAGCATCCGTCTGATCTGCGTTCAGGCGACGGGCTACAATACCGTGGACTGTGCCGCCTGCGCCCGCCGGGGCATTCCCGTGACCAACGTCCCCACCTACGGTACCGCCGCCGTGGCGCAGTTTACGTTCGCGCTGATGCTGGAGCTGTGCCACCGGGTCGGCCATCACGACGCGCTGGTACATGCGGGTCGGTGGGAAAGCTGCGGCTCCTTCTGCTTCTGGGACACCCCGCAGATGGAGCTGGCCGGGAAGACACTGGGCATTGTCGGCTTCGGGCGCATCGGTCAGGCCGTGGCGAACATTGCCCGCGCCTTTGGCATGAATGTTCTTTCCTACAGCCGCACCCGCCGTCCCGAAGGGGAAGCACTGGCGAAGTATGTCGATCTGGACACCCTGCTCGCCCAGTCGGATTTTGTCTCCCTCCACTGCCCCCTCACCCCGGCGACAGCGAAGCTGATAAACGCCGGCACCCTCGCGAAAATGAAGGCGGGCGCCATCCTCATCAACACCTCCCGGGGCGGTCTCGTGGACGAAGCGGCGGTGAAAGCCGCGCTGGAAAGCGGCCGTCTCCGCGCCGCCGCTGTGGACGTAGTATCCGAAGAACCCATCACGGCGGGCAATCCCCTTCTGACCGCGCCCAACTGCATCATCACGCCCCACATGGCATGGGCGCCGCTGGAAAGCCGCCAGCGGCTTCTGGACTGCGTTGTGGAAAACATCCGCTGTTTTCTGGAAGGAAAGCCCCAGAACGTGGTGAATCTGTAAGAAAAACAAAACCCTCCGTATGGCAAACGTCATACGGAGGGTTTGTCGCCCCAACACAGGGTGTACATTTTCTGATTCACCGAACCGTCCACGCAGACGGCAAAGTCCGCGACGCGGCGGAAGCCGCATTTTTCGTGGACTTTCAGGGAGGACAGGTTTCGCTTGTCCACATGAGAATAGAGCTTCGTTTTTCCCTCAAGGAAGCACTGTACCGCCCGTATCAGCGCGGCGGCAAACCCCTTTCGCCGCTGCTCCGGGGCAGTCTCCAGCGCTTCCAGTAAAAGCCCGCCCCGGTACGGTTCCAAGCGCAGGGCGCTGACACACCGCCCGTTTTCCTCCCAGACGGCGCAAATCGCCCCCGGCGTTTTGAAAAACACCTGGCTCAGATAGCGGTAAAACTCCTCTTCCGCCAGCTGAATTTGCCGCATTTCCGGCTCCTCCGGCCAGGCTTCCCGGCCGTTTTCCCGGTTGGCGTCCGCATAAACCGCCATCAGGCTGCCAAAGTGCAGCTGGGAAAGACTCCGCGCAAGATACAGCATTTTTCCTCCTTACACGGCGTACTGGCTGGTGTAAAGGTCGTAATAGAAGCCCCTTTTCGCCAGCAGCTGCCCATGAGTTCCCTGCTCCACGATGTGGCCGTGATCCAGTACCAGAATGAGATCGGCATCCACGATGGTGCTTAAGCGGTGGGCGATGACGAAGCAGGTTCTCCCCTTCATCAGCTTGTCCATGGCCTTCTGCACCAGTATTTCCGTCCGGGTGTCCACGTTGGAGGTGGCCTCGTCCAGAATCAGCAGCGGACGACTTGCCAGCAGCGCACGGGCGATGGTCAGCAGCTGCTTCTGCCCGCCGGAAAGGTTGGTGGTGTCCTCGCTGATCAGGGTATCGTAGCCGTCGGGCATGGTGCGGATAAAGTGGTCGCAGTATGCTTCCCGGCAGGCAAGCTCAATTTCCTCCCGGGTGGCGTCCGGTTTGCCGTAGGACACGTTCTCGGCAATGGTACCCCGGAACAGCCAAGTGTCCTGAAGCACCATGCCGAAATTCCGGCGCACCTCGTCCCGGGATAGGGACTTGATATCCTGCCCGTCCAGCAGAATTTTCCCGCCGTCCACGTCGTAGAACCGCATCAGCAGATTGACGATGGTGGTCTTTCCCGCGCCGGTAGGGCCGACGATGGCCACCCGCTGGCCGGGATGGACACTGAGGTTCAGATTTTCGATCAGCGGCTCGTCCTTGGTGTAGGAGAAAGCGGCCTTGTCAAAGACGACCTCGCCCCGGCAGGGTTCCGGAAGCGTTCCCTCCGGCCGCTCCTCTTCCTCCATGTCCATTATCCGGAACACCCGCTTGGCGGAGGCTTTGACATGGGTCAGGTTCGCAAACCCCGAGGCGATCTGCTCCAAAGGAGACGCAAACTGCCGGGCAAACAGCACGATGGTCACCACAGTCCCCACGCCCACGCCCCGGCGCACGATCAGCCATCCGCCAATGAGGTTGATGCAGATATAGGCCATGGCGTTGGCAAATTTGATCAGCGGCTGCACGATAGAGCCGGTAAAGTTGGCCTTGGACACGGCCTTGCGCAGCTGCTCGTTGACGACGGCGTGCTTCTGCACCGTGTATTCTTCCAGATTGTAGGCTTTGGCTGTTGCGAAGTTGGTGAAGCTCTCCTCCACGATTTCCGTCAGCTCTCCGGATTTTTTGAACCACTCGTCGTAGTATTTCCCGCTGGCGCCCGCGATTTTCGAGGAGATCCACAGGGAGATCGGGGTCAGTACGATGACAAGGCAGGCCAGCACCCAGTTCTTCAGAAACATGGCGACGGCGATCATGGTGATCTGGAAAACGCCCTCCACCATCACGTCAAACACCTGATGGATGTAGTTGCCCATGGCACTCACATCGTCGATCATGCGGTTCAGTACGTCACCCACCGGGGTCTGATCGACGTATTTCACCGGAAGACGCCGGATTTTGTCGGAAATGGCAATTCGCAGGTCGCAGGTAAAATGACGGCTCACCGTCCGGTTCATCAGCTGCATATTCAGATAGCGGAACACGCCCTGCGCCGCGTACACCGCTGTCAGCAGAAGAAGTCCGCTGACAAGACTGTCCCGGATGGGCGTCTGCCGGTCGCTCAGGCCGAAATCATAGAGCTTTTGTATCAGGTTTCCCAGAATTTCCGGCGCGGCAATGGAGCACAGCACCGCGAGAATTCCCAGCACCGCGCTGACCGCGACCCATCCGGCAATGCCCTTCGCCTCCCGGATGATCCGCCATGTGGTCTCGTCCAGCAGTTCATTCTTTTCACGCATTCAGGTTCCCTCCCGTCTGGGACGCATAGATTTCCCGGTACACCCCGCACCGTTCCAACAGCTGGGCGTGGGTGCCGCTGTCCACCAGCGCGCCGCCGTCCATGACGAAAATCACATCGCAGTGCATGGCGGAGGTCACCCGCTGGGTGATGATCAGCTGGGTCTTCCCTGCAAGATTCCGGTTCAGGGTGGCGCGGAGCTTCGCTTCCGTCAGGAAGTCCAGCGCGGAAAAGCTGTCGTCAAAAATGTAGATGGGCGCATTTTTCAGCAGCGCACGGGCAATGCTCAGCCGCTGTTTCTGTCCGCCGGACAGGTTCTTGCCCGACTGGCGGATCATGTGGTCGATACCATCCGAGAAGCCGTTCACGAATTCTCCGGCCTGCGCGATCTCCAGCGCTTCCCGGATCTCCACGTCCCCCGCTTCCAGCCTGCCCATGCGCACATTGTCCCGGATGGTGCCGGAATAGATGGTCGCGTTTTGCAGCACGCAGCTGATGTTGTCCCGCATGGTGCGGCGGCTGAGGGTCTGAGTCGGCATTCCGTCCATGCGAACCTCCCCGGAGGTGGGCATACGAAAGCCCAACAGGAGCTGCACCAGCGTGCTTTTTCCCGAACCGGTGCCGCCGATGATCGCCGCCCGCTGTCCCTTTTTCACGGAAAGGGTGATGTCTTTCAGGGCGGCCTCCGCCGCGCCCTCGTAGCGGAAGGTCACATGGTCAAAGTCGATATCCCCGGACAGGGTGATGTCCTGCCGCTCGATGGGGTCGGCCATGCCCTTGGCATGAAGCACCTGCCCGATGCGCTTTGCCGCCACTTCGGCCTGGGGAAAGCTGATAATGGCAAACGCACCGGTGACAACGCCCGCAGAGACCAGAGACACATACTGGACGATGGCGAAAATGTCGCCGCCGGTCAGACCGGTGGATGTCTCCATCCGCCAGCCGCCCAGATACACGATCAGCACCGCCGCCACGTTCAGCAGGAAGGTCGCCAGCGGGGAAATGGCGCCCATGGCCACATTGCCCCGGATGAAGCTGCTTGCCATGATACGGGTAGCTTCGGACACCCGCTCATGCTCCCGCTTCTCGGAGTTGAACGCCCGGATGACACGGATGCCCCGCAGACGCTCCCGCATGATCTCATTCTGCCGGTCTACAAACTTGTCGGATACTTCCCAGATGCCGTCGATCTTCTTTCCGATGAAGATAACGATTGCCAGAATCACAGGAACAAAGGCCAGCATGGTCAGCGACAGCGCAGCGTCCTTCCGCAGGGACAGCACCACACCGCCAAAAAACAGCACCGGGATCATGATGACAGTGCCGGACAGCTCCGCCGCGATCCAGCTCACCGTCTCCACATCGTGGGAACAGCGGGTCACAAGCGCCGCCGTCCCCAGCTCGCCGAATTCCTCAAAGCTCATCTGGTTGACCTTGCGGAACACGGCGGCGCGGAGGTCGGCGCAGAAAGACGCCACCACGTCGTTGGAAATTTTCGATCCCAAGAGCACCGTTCCCAGCCCCACCAGCGCCACCGCCGCCATGATGGCGCAGCATCTGACGATGTAGGCAAAATCCGCCCGATAAACGCCCTTGTTGAGAATTTCGCTCATGATGGCGGGCAGCAGCAGGTCGCAGACCGTGGATATCGCCACGGCGACGGTGGCGGCGATCAGCCCCTTCCAATAGGGCCTCAGATAATGCATCATTTCTTTCATTTTTCTACCTCAAGCAATAAAACTTCATGCATGTGCGCTGCACCGTGAAAATGCGCAAATGCTGATGCATGAAGTTTTTGTGCATCATTTCCGGTTGCCCCGTAGGGGCGAGGAAATGGCACATTTCTTATTTTTCTATGCATTTGCATAGAAAAACGGCCCAGGCCGAAGCCTGCGCCGCACAAACAGCCCATGCCGGTATTCCTACCGCACGGTTCCCTCCGGAGCAAGTCTTCTGCCATAAACGTTCCAGCCGTTCTTCAACATATTCACTTCCTCCTTTCTCACAATTGTGAGCATATCATAACACGCCGGTTTTCCTTTGTCAACCAACATTCTCCGTTCCGGCGGTGGATAAGCCGGGTTTATTCACACCGTTATACACAGTTTCCACAATTTTATCCACAGGCGATATACATAACACCCGCCAAAATCCGTTATGATCCGAAAAATGTAATGTATTTGTAACCTTTAGTTACAACTTGGTTTGCATTCACCGTATATTCGTCGATATTCATGCAAAAGGGGGAGACTTCCCGTCTCCCCCACATTCTATAGTGCTTCCCCCAGAATGGACTTGGTGGCGTAGGCATTCAGGCTCATGTCGGCCACATGCCCCGCTTTGTACTCGTAATACGCCTGAGCGCCGATCATGGCGCCGTTGTCCCCGCACAGGTGAAGCGGCGGCAGATAGACCTCCGCCCCCAGCTTCTCCGCCGCCGCGAGGATGTCCGCGCGGATGCGGGAATTTGCGGCAACGCCCCCGGCCACGGCAATTTTCCGATAGCCGGTCTGTTCCAGCGCCATTACCGCCCGGGGCACCAGCGTGTCGGACACCGCCGCGGAAAAGGCGGCGCAGAGGCTGGGAATGTCCAGCGCCTCCCCTACCTGCTCAGCGTGGTGAATCAGGTTCAAAGCTGCGGTTTTCAGCCCGGAAAAACTCATATTGTAGGGATTTTCCCCGGGTTTGCTGCGGGGAAGAACGTATTTTGTCTCGTCCCCCTGCCTTGCGGCCCTGTCCAGCGCCGCGCCGCCGGGATAGGGCATCCCCAGCACCCGCGCGACCTTGTCGAAGGATTCCCCCGCCGCATCGTCCAGCGTCGTGCCGAGAATGTTCATGTCCGTGTAGTCTTTGACCTCCACGATCATCGTGTGGCCGCCGGACACCACCAGACACAGGAACGGCGGCTCCAGCTCAGGATAGGCGATGTAATTGGCGGCGATATGTCCCCGGATGTGGTGTACCGGGATCAGGGGTTTCCCCAGTGCCAGCGCCGCCGCCTTGGCGAAGTTCACGCCCACCAACACCGCGCCGATCAGACCGGGGGCATAGGTCACGGCCACGGCGTCGATGTCGCTTCTTAATAGACCCGTCCGCGTCAGCGCCTGATCTGCCAGACCGTAGATGGCTTCAATGTGCTTCCGGGACGCGATCTCCGGCACCACGCCGCCATAAATGCGGTGCAGATCGACCTGAGACGCGATGCAGTCCGTCAGGACCTCCCGTCCATCCCGGACAATGGCCACGGCGGTCTCGTCACAGGAGGACTCCACAGCTAAAATGTTCAAATTTCCCACTCCTTTCTCAGAATGAGAGCGTCTTCTTTGGGATTTTGGTAGTAATTCCGGCGGGTTCCCACATGGGCAAAGCCCAGCGATTCATAAAGGGCGCGGGCAGGGTCATTGGATGCGCGAACCTCCAGGGTCAGGCAGCGGCTTCCCCGTTTCCTCAGTTCCCCAATCAGCGCCAGAATCAGCGCCCGGGCGACGCCCTGCCGCCGGAAGTCCGGGTGGACAGCAATATTCATCATATCCGTCTCGTCCATCACCGTCTGGGAGCCGACGTAGCCTGCCACCGTCTCGCCGTCCAGCGCCACAAGCCAGCAGGAAAGTGGATTTTCCAGCTCGGAAGCGACGCTTTTTTCGCTCCACGGGTCGGAAAAGCAAACTTTTTCCAGTGCCGCGACCTGAGGGACATGCTCCGCCGTCATGTGCGCAATTCTCATTTTGCCTCGTACCAGCTCTTTCCGAATTTTGCTTCCGCCGTCAGCGGCACACTGAGAGACGCCACGTTTTCCATCTCCCGGCTGACCAGCGCCGCGACCTCTTGGGCAATGCCCTCCGGGCATTCCACGATCAGCTCGTCGTGAACTTGCAAAAGCAGCTGTGCGTCGGGGTATTTTTCGTTCAGGGCGTTTTCTACCCGAATCATGGCCAGCTTGATCAAATCCGCCGCCGTTCCCTGAATGGGCGTGTTCAGCGCAATGCGCTCCGCCCCGCTGCGGACGTTGAAATTGCTGCTTTTCAGTTCCGGGATATACCGGCGGCGGCCGTACAGCGTCTCGGTGTAGCCGATTTCCCGGGCATCCGCCACCACCTTGTGCATATATTCCTTCACACCCCGGTAGTTGTTCAGATAATTGTCGATATACGCCCGGGCTTCATAGCGGGAAACCCCGATATCCTCCGCCAGAGAGAACTCGGAAATGCCATAGACAATGCCGAAATTGACAGCCTTGGCATGGCGGCGCTGCAAGGGCGTGACCTCCTCCACCGGCACGCCGAACACCTGCGCGGCCGTAGCCGTGTGGATGTCCACGTGATCGCAGAAAGCTTTGCGCATGGCATCGTCACCGGCAATATGCGCCAGCACCCGCAGCTCGATCTGGCTGTAGTCCGCGTCCACCAGCACGCAGCCGGGCTTGGGAATGAACATTTTCCGTATCTCCGCGCCCAGATCCGTGCGGACTGGGATATTCTGGAGATTTGGTTCCGTAGAGGACAGCCGCCCCGTCGCCGTTACCAGATTCTGGAAGGTGGTGTGAATCCGCCCATCCTCCCGGATCTCCTTCATCAGGCCGTCGGCGTAGGTGGATTTCAGCTTGGTGAGCATCCGGTAATCCATGATGGCCGGGACGATGGGGTGTTTGTTTTTCAGCTTTTCCAGAACCTCCGCATTGGTGGAATAGCCGGTTTTCGTCTTTTTCACCGGGGGAAGTCCCAGTTTTTCAAACAGCAGTTCTCCCAGCTGACGGGTGGAATTGATGTTGAATTCCCCGCCGGAATAGGAGAAGATCAGCGTCTCGCAGTCGGAAATCCGCCGGGAAAGCATATCGCCGAACTGCCGTAACTGCTCCCGGTCGATGCAGATGCCCCGGTTTTCCATGCGGTAAAGCACCCGGCACAGGGGAAACTCAACCTCCCGGTAAAGCCTTTCCATGCCGTTCTTTTCCAGCTCCCCGGAAAGCACCGGGCGCAGGTGCCACAGAGCCTCGGCACAGGCCGCCGCGTCGGCGTCCTCCACGCTCAGCCCCAGATAGTTGGTCGCGAGCTTAGAGACGGTGTAGTCCGAGGACGAGGGGTTCAGGTCATAGGCCGCCAGCGCCGTGTCAAAGACGCATTCCCCCGCCTGTATCCCCAGCTCGTCCAGCCGGTGCATGGCGGTTTTGCTGTCGTGGAAAATCAGATTTTTCCCGGCAAGGGACAGCTGCCCCATCTGGGCTTCCATGGGCGTCAGGGCGCAGACGCCCTCCGCCCACGCAAGGCCCACACTGCCATCCTCCGCAAGATACACGGCGCAGGTATCCACATCGGCGGGCATTTCCTCCCGCCGGGGGATGGACTGTACCTTCTGCTCCGGTTTGGGAGCGTCCGCCGCCGCGCCCCGCAGGCCGTATTTGTCGATCAGCCGCACAAATTCCAGTTTCTGGAACAACTGATACAGCTCCAGCCGGTTATAGGGCTGAACAATGGCATCCTTCGGTGCAAAATCGATGGGCGCTTCCGGGCGGATGGTGGCAAGGTCGAAGGAAAGATAGGCGTTCTCCTTCCCCGCTTCCAGCTTTTCCCGGAGCTTGGGGCGGATGGAGGGGTCGTCCAGATGGGCGTACACCCCGTCCAGACTGCCAAACTTCGCCAACAGCTCCTTGGCGGTCTTGGGGCCGACGCCCGCCACCCCCGGAATATTGTCGGAGGAATCCCCCATGAGGGCTTTCAGGTCGATGAGCTTTTTCGGCTCGAAACCGTATTCCTCCCGGAATTTTTCTTCGTCAAACAGCGTCGTCGTGGTCTGCCCCGGCTTGGAGATCACCAGCTTGACGTGGACATTTCCGTCGATCAGCTGTAAGGAATCCCGGTCGCCGGTGACGATGACGCACTCCCAGTCCTGCTGAGAGCAGATCTTGCCCACGGTGCCGATGACGTCATCGGCCTCCCAGCCCTGACACTCATAGATGGGAATATTCATCGCCCGCAGGACGTCCTTCATAATGGGCATCTGCTGCACCAGCTCCTCGGGCATGGCATGACGGGTGGCCTTGTAGCCGTCGTATTTTAAGTGCCGGAAGGTGGGGCCGTGGAGGTCAAAGGCCACGCACACCGCCTCGGGCTGCTCCTCCTTCTCCATCCGTTCCAGAATGTTGAGGAATCCGTAAATGGCGTGGGTGTACAGTCCGTCCCGGGTGGTCAGGGGCTTGACGCCGAAATAGGCGCGGTTAATGACACTGTTGCCGTCCAGAATCAGCAGCTTCATACTTTTCTCCACTTCGCGCCCTGAGGCGTGTCGATGATCTCAATGCCCCGGGCTTTCAGCTCGTCCCGGATGCGGTCCGCCTCAGCGAAGTTCTTCGCTTTCTTCGCTTCGGTTCTGGCGGCGACCAGCGCGTCGATCTCCGGGTCGGCGGATGCCTGCTCCTCCTGCGTCTGCTTCTCCCGCAGCGTCTTGGCGGCGGACAGCAGATTCAGGGACAGCACCTGATCGAAGTCGGCAATGGCCGCCAGCTTGGTGGCGTCATTGCATTTGGCCTTCAGCACATCGTACAGGGCGGTGACGGCTACGGAGGTGTTCAGGTCGCCGTTCAGCGCGCCCACAAAGCGTTCCTTCAGCTTGTTGAACACGTCGGCATCCACCTCGCCGTCATCCTTGAGGGCGGCGATCTTGGCGATCAGCTTGTCATAGGCCGCGACGGCGTTATCCAGATTTTCCCAGCTGAATACCAGATTCCGGCGGTAATGGCTTTGCAGGCAGAACAGCCGGTAGGCCATGGGGTCGTAGCCCTTCTGCTCCAGCAGGCTCACGGTGAGAAATTCCCCTTTTGATTTGCTCATTTTACCGTTGCTCGTATTCAGATGGTGGACATGGAACCAGTAATTGCACCACTTGTGACCCAGATAGCTTTCAGACTGGGCGATCTCATTGGTGTGGTGAGGGAAGGCGTTGTCGATACCGCCGGCATGGATGTCCAGATACTCCCCCAGATGCTTGATGGAGATGCAGGAGCATTCGATATGCCAGCCGGGATAGCCCACGCCCCACGGAGAGTCCCATTTCAGCGCCTGATCCTCGAACTTGCTCTTGGTGAACCAGAGAACGAAGTCGTTCTTGTTTTTCTTATTGGTGTCCTCTTCCACGCCCTCCCGGACGCCTACCGCGAGATCTTCCTCGTCATGGTCGTTGAAGACGTAATACTGCTTCAAAGTGGAGGTGTCAAAGTACACATTGCCCCCGGCGAGATAGGCACAGCCTTTGTCCAGCAAGGTCTGCACCATGTGGATATACTCGCTGATGCAGTTGGTCGCAGGCTCCACCACGTCGGGACGCTTGATGTTCAGCTTGTCGCAGTCGGCAAAAAAGGCGTCGGTATAGTATTTCGCGATCTCCATGACGGTCTTGTGCTCCCGCCGGGCGCCCTTGAGCATCTTGTCCTCGCCGGTGTCGGCGTCGGAGGCCAGATGGCCGACGTCAGTGATGTTCATGACCCGCTTGACGTTATAGCCCAGATACCGTAGGGACTTTTCCAGCACATCTTCCATAATGTAGGTGCGCAGGTTGCCGATGTGGGCGTAATGGTACACCGTGGGGCCGCAGGTGTACATTTTCACCAGATCAGGGTCGTTGGGAACGAACAGCTCCTTTTTATGGGTCAGGGAATTGTACAGATACATGTTTCTTTCCTCCATTTATTATAATGTAGCGCGTACTGATTTGTTTTATACCGTTGCAAAAAAGAAAACGCCCCCTGCACTTTAAGCACAAGAGGCGGGCAAAGCTCGCGGTTCCACTCTCATTTATCACTTTTGCTGACGCTTTCGCTCCCGGACGCACTTTCCCGCGCACGACACCGCCCGGGCTTTCAGCCGCCGACCCGGACTCTCTTTGGGTGCGAAGCACGGTACTCTTTCCGTTCATCGCGATATTGAATTCCCGTGTATTTTACCATTGAACAGGCACGATTGTCAAGCCTTGGCAGGAAATTTGACGGGTCAGTTTTCCCCGCCAAACCGCTCAAAACCGTGGAAACCACTGGAAATTACATTAAGAAATTCTTATCCTATTGACACTTCCCCCCTTTCTCGCTATAATATGTTAGAGAAATGAGACGAAAGTGAGGTTACGCCATGAATTTCTCCAACGCTTGCAGGCTTAAAAAAGGTTTGAGCCTGATTCTGATCGTACTTATGGTAGTCGGTATGTTCTCCGGCTGTAAGAAAAACAACTCCGAGACCGAACCGAACACGACTCCCTCCCTCAATCTGAATATGTCGGACACCTCCGCTCCCACGCAGGAGACGGTCCCCCCCACCACGACGGAGCCCATCGTGTATAACGAGAATATGGGCACCGTCACCAACCAGATCAGTGTCCGCGTCATCCCCAGCAAGGACGCCAACGTCACTGGCACACTGGACGCCGGCACCGTGGTGGAGATCCTGCGTCAGGAAACCATCGCCGACATCACATGGGGCATGATCAGCACCCCTGTCAGCGGCTGGATCTGCATGGACTATGTGAAGATGTATTCTTCTCAGAACGGCTCCGCCAGCAGCGAGACCGATCCCAATGCTTCTCAGCCCACCACCCCCGCACCGTCCGACAATACGGGCAATACCACCAACAATAGCGGTACTCACAACACCAAGGGCGTCATCAGTGCCCGCAGTCTGAACGTCCGTGACGAGGCCAGCGCCTCCGGCAAGATCGTCGGCTCCTACTTCAAGGGCGACGTTGTAACTATCCTCGAGACTAAAGACGGCTGGGGCCGCACCGACAAGGGCTGGATCAAGATGGAGTACGTCAACACCACCGGCACTTCCACCGGCGGCAACACTACGACGACCACCACCGGCAACAATAACAACACTGCCGGCAACGGCAGCACCACCACCGTGGCCAAGGGCATCGTCAACACCCAGGAGCTGAATATCCGCAGCTCTGCCGGTACTGACGGCGACCGGGTCGGCAGCCTGAAATACGGCGACCGGGTGGAGATTCTGGAAAAGAGCGGCGACTGGGGCCGTATCTCCAAGGGCTGGATCTCTCTGAACTACGTCTATCAGGACGGCACCACCGGCACCAAGTCCGCCAAGGGCATCGTGACCACCGACGGTCTGCGCATCCGCAGCGGCCCCGGCACCACCTATGAATCCGTCGGCTCCTACAACAGCGGCGACCGGGTCAAGGTTCTGGAGCAGTTCACCTACGGCGACACCACCTGGGGCTGCACCGACAAGGGCTGGATCTCCATGGGCTATGTCTATCAGGACGGCACCGACGTGGGCAAGACCGTGGAAGGCATCGTCACCACCGACGAGCTGAACATCCGCAGCGGCCCCGGCACGGGCTACGATTCCGTGGGCAAGCTGTATACGGACGAGGTCATCAAGATCTTCTATCAGGTCACCGTGGGCGACACCACCTGGGGCTGCACCAAGGACGGCTGGGTCTCTTTGAAGTACGTCAGTCTGGAAGGCTAAAAAATGATATAATACCGGGACTTTCAACAGAAAGTCCCGGTATTTTTTCCGCAGAATATCCCACATGACCGGTATTTGCTTGGTGCGCACGTTCAACTTGCTCAATTTTTCCGGATTGTAACTATTTTTTTATTGCAAAATCACGGAAGCAGTGCTATAATTTGTTTCATGAGGAGGGTGTCTGCGCGAAACACGCTGACCCCGCTGAAATACATTTAACTGGAGGAAAACCAATGAAAAAGTTCTTAGCAGTGCTTCTGGTCCTGAGCATGGTCTTCACGCTGTGCGCCTGCGGAAAGAAAACCGACGATTCCAAGTACACCGGCAAGCTGGTCGTCTACTCTCCCCATGATGCCGATCCTCTGAACGCGGGCGTTGCCCAGTTCGAGGAAAAGTACCCCAACATCGATGTGGAAGTTATCGCCGCCGGTACCGGCGAGCTGTGCCAGCGTATTGTCGCCGAGGCCGAAAATCCCCAGGGCGACGTGCTGTGGGGCGGCGGAGCCGACACTCTGGCCGCTTACAACGACTACTTCCAGCCCTACGTCTGCGCCAACGACGAGTTCATCGGCGATGCCTACAAGGATGCCGACGGCTACTGGATCGGTGAGTCCCCCCTGCCCATGGTCTTCATCTACAACAAGACCCTGCTGGACGAGGCCGACGTCCCCACCACCTGGGAAGGCCTGTGCAACGAGAACCTGAAGGGCAAGATCGCTTACTGCTCTCCCTCCAAGTCCGGCTCCGCCTACACCCAGCTGTGCACCATGCTGTTCAGCCAGCCCACCATCGACGAAGGCTGGGATCTGGTCAAGAGATTCATCGCCAATCTGGACGGCAAGCTGCAGGACTCCTCCGGCAACTGCCACAAGCTGGTTGCTTCCGGTGAGTACGCTCTGGGCGTGACCATCGAGAAGTCCGCTGTTCTGTACGCCGACAACCCCGACATCGGCTTTGTGTATCCTGAGCAGAACTCCGCTGTTCCCGACGGTGTTGCTCTGATCAAGGGCTGCCCCAACGAAGAGAACGCCAAGCTGTTCATCGACTTCGTCACCAGCGCCGAGTGCCAGACCGCTCAGAACGCCGACTGGGCCCGCCGCCCCGTCCGTTCCGACATCGCCCCCAAGGGCCTGTGCTCTCTGGACGAGTGCCACGTGGGCAACTACGACTTCAGCTACGCTGCTTCCAACCGTGACGCCATCAAGGAGCAGTTCAACGACCTGGTCGCAGGTTAATTTCGGTTCATACTTTACTGCGGGAGGCACCCTCCAGGGTGCCTCCTTGCGGTGTATCGCCTGCGGCTGAAAACTGTGCCGGATGCTCCGGCATACTTTTGAACCGCGCGCAACATATCTACACATACGGGAGGACACCACATGAGCAATCAAGTCATTATTCAGAACGCCGTAAAGCGCTACGGCGATTTCACCGCGCTGAACGGCGTTTCGCTGGACATTCAGGAGGGCGAATTCTTTACCCTTCTTGGCCCCTCCGGCTGCGGCAAAACCACGCTTCTGCGGATGATCGCCGGTTTTAACTCCATCGAGGGCGGCGATTTTTACTTTGGCGAAAAGCGGATCAACGATGTTCCCGCCCACAAGCGCGACATTGGCATGGTCTTCCAGAACTACGCCATCTTCCCCCACCTGACCGTCCGGGAGAACGTAGCCTACGGTCTCAAGGCGCGGAAGATGCCCGCCAAGGAGATCAAGCCCAAGGTTGACGAGGCACTGGAACTGGTGCAGATCTCCCATCTGGCAGACCGGAAGCCCAACGAACTGTCCGGCGGTCAGCAGCAGCGTGTGGCTCTGGCCAGAGCTTTTGTTATCGAGCCAAGTGTTCTGCTGATGGACGAGCCTCTGAGTAATCTGGATGCCAAGCTGAGAGTGCAGATGCGCTCCGTCATCAAGAAGCTGCAGCGGCGTCTGGGCATCACCACCATCTACGTCACCCACGATCAGGAGGAAGCCCTCGCCATCTCCGACCGGATCGCCGTCATGAAGGACGGCCACATCATGCAGATCGGCACCCCCCGTGACATCTACGCCAAGCCCCAGAATCCCTTTGTCGCGGGCTTCATCGGCGTGAGCAACTTCCTGGACTGCGAGGTGAACGCCCCCGCTCCCGGAAACGCCGCCGTGAGCATCAAGGGCGAGCTGGACATCACCGTCCCCGTCTCCCGCGCCTACACAGGAAGCGGCAAAATTTCCGCCCGTCCCGAGCAGCTTTTCTTCTCCGAGAGCGGTATGCCCGGCACCATCCTGTTCTCCACCTTCCTTGGCGATTTCATCGAGTACGAGGTGCAGCTGAACGACGGCCAGAACCTGATCGTCAACGAGTACACCAAGGACACCACCGAGATCCACAGCGACGGCGAACAGGTTCACCTGAGCTTTGACCCCATGCGCATCAGTCTGTACGACAAGAGCGAGGAGGTGCTCAGCCTGTGAACAAACGGCTTAATTCCCGCTGGAAACCGGATTTCTGGTTCTTCACAAAGCTGTTCGTGATTCTGGCAATGTGCCTGTTCATTGTCTACCCCTTCTACACCATCATCACGAAGAGCGTGTTTTCCAGCAAGGTAGAGGGCATCACGCTGTACAACTTCAAGCGTTTCTTCACCAAGCCCTACTATTATCAGACGCTGCTTCGCTCCATGGTCGTGTGCTTCTCCACGGTACTTACCACGACACTGGTGGGCGTTCCCGTCGCTTATCTGATCACCCGCTACAACATTCCGGGCAAGAAGATCCTTCACATCTTCATCATCATGAGCCTGATGAGCCCTCCCTTCATCGGCGCTTATTCCTGGATCATCCTGCTGGGCCGTAACGGTCTGGTAGCACGGGCGCTGGCGCAGATCGGCATGACCGCGCCCACGATCTACGGTCGCGGCGGTATCATCTTCGTGTTTACCCTGCACCTGTTCCCCTACATCTACCTGTACACCTCCGGCGCCATGAACAGCATCGACAGTTCCTTGGAGGAAGCCTCCGAGAATCTGGGCATGAACAAAATCCGGCGCATCTGGACGGTGACGCTGCCCGTTATCCTGCCCTCCATTCTGGCAGGCTGCATCATGGTGTTCATGACCTGTCTGGCTGACTTCGGCACCCCCATGCTGTTGGGTGAGGGCTATACCGTGCTGCCGGTTCTCGTGTACAACGAGTATATGTCCGAAAGCGCCACCGACCCCTATATGGCTTCGGCGCTGTCCGTCATCATCGTGTTCTGCTCGCTGGTCATGCTGAGCTTCCAGAAACTGGTGGTGGACAAGCGGAATTACACCATGAGTTCTCTGCGTCCCCCTCAGGAGACCAAGCTCCACGGGTTCAAGCGCTTCCTCGCTTCCCTGCCCATCTACATTGTGGTGTGTCTTGCATTCCTGCCTCAGATTGTTGTGGTGTGCCAGTCCTTCATCGAGCGGAGCTTCTCCGGCGTCATTAAGGGCGTCAACCTGAACAACTACCGCACCATCATGTCCCGCCTTGGCCGGAACATCCGCAATACCTATGTGTTCTCCATCGTGGCCATCGTGTTCATTATCTTCATTGGCATTCTGGTGTCCTATGTTCTCGTCCGGAAGAAGGGCAAGATCGCCAGCCTGATCGACACGCTGATCATGTTCCCCTACGTCATCCCCGGTTCCGTTCTGGGCATCGGCCTGATCGTGGCGTTCAACCGCAAGCCTCTGATTCTGGTCGGCACTGCCGCCATCATGATTATCTCCTACGTCATCCGGAAGCTCCCCTACACCGTCCGGTCGGGCAGTGCGTTCCTGTATCAGATGGACCCGTTCGTTGAGGAAGCGTCCATCAATCTGGGCGTATCGCCTATGAAGACCTTCTTCACGGTCACGGCGCGGATGATGCTGCCCGGCATTATGTCCGGCGCGGTCCTCAGCTGGATCACCTGCATCAACGAGCTGAGCAGCTCCATCATGCTCTATTCCGGCAAGACATCCACCATCGCCGTTGCCATTTATCAGGAAGTCGTCCGCATGAGCGACGGCACCGCCGCGGCTCTGGCAACTATCCTGACCCTGACGACGATTGTTTCGCTGGTCATCGTGTTCCGGGCTACCAAGGGAAAGGTTAAGATCGTCTGATGATCAAAAACGTTATTTTCGACATGGGCAACGTTCTGCTGCGCTTTGACCGGGACTATTTTCTGGACGCCGTGGGCGTTCAGGGCGCGGACAGAAAGCTGCTGCTGAACAACGTCTACCTCTCGCTGGAATGGGCGAAGATGGATCGCGGCTCCATGACCGAGGCCGAAGCAGCCGAGAGCATGTGCCGCCGTCTTCCCCAGCGGCTTCACGAGAAGGCGCACCTGCTGGTTGACCGGTGGGATCGTCCCATCCTCCCCGTCGCCGGTATGGAGCAGCTGGTAAGCGACCTGAAAAAGGCGGGATACGGCGTATATCTGCTGTCCAACGCCAGCTACCGCCAGCATGAATACTGGCCGCGGGTTCCCGGCAGTCAGTATTTTGACGGAACGCTTATTTCCGCCGATGTCAAGCTGGTCAAACCGGAAGCAGAGATTTACCGTCTGCTGTACAAAACGTTCCAGCTTGTCCCCCGGGAATGTCTGTTTATCGACGATTCCGCCCAGAATATCGAAGGTGCCGAGCGCACCGGTATGCCGGGCATCGTCTTCCACGGCGACGCGGACGAGCTTCGCCGGGAAATGCAGGCTTTCGGCGTGCAGATTCCGTAAATACGAAAGAACGGCTCCGGGATTTTCCCGGAGCCGTTTCCGTTCCAAGATACTATGTAAAGGGGTTGTACCGATATGATACGCTCCCTTTATGAGAGACAGTGAAATAAAAACACTGTCAATCACGAAGGGAGCGTTGTTCATGTCAAGAGGGAAAACCAGCAGATCAGAGCAACTGTCGGCGGCGAAAGCCTGTGCAGAAGGGCGCATTGGAATCGCAGAAGCAGCCAGAAGATTAAAAATAGCTAAGAGTACTGTCCAGGAGTGGGTGGAGCTGTATAGGGCCCACGGAGATGCTGCGTTTACTGAAACAGCTAAGAATCGGTGCTATAGCAACGAGCTAAAAGTAGCAGCAGTAAAGGACTATTTGTCAGGAAACGGCAGCATACGCAAAATAACAGCGAAATACAGCATTAGCTCAAGTCGAGTGCTCAGGTCTTGGATAAAGGTGTATAATAGCGGTAAAGACTTCGGTCGAAAGATGCCAGGAGGAAGCCGTATGAAAAACACCAGACAGACCACACAGGAAGAGCGAATTGAAATTGCCAAGGCATGCCTTGAATCCGGGAATAATTACGGAGAGATAGCGCTGAAGTATCATGTCAGTTACCAGCAGGTGCGCTCATGGACAATGAAGTTCAAGGAGAAAGGACCGGCAGGCTTGGAGGATCGCCGTGGCAAGCGGCTGGCGGAGCAAGAACCCCGAACACCGGAGGAAGAAATGCGAATCCGGATTGCCCAACTGGAGCATGAGAACTATATGCTTCGAATGGAGCGAGACCTGCTAAAAAAAGTGAAGGAATTGGAAGGGAGGAATGCCTTTCAGAAGTAAGACAGACAGCCCAGTACGAGACAATAAAGCTTTGCAGTGCAGACGGAAAATATCCAGTTCAGCAGTGTTGCGAAGCGTTAAAAGTCTCCAGAGCGGCATATTACCGCTGGCTAAACGGCAAGAAGAGTAAGCGTACAGCAGAAAACGAGCGCATTGCAGAACTGGTGGAGAAGATACATACAGATCATCCAGATAAAGGGTACCGCAGAATTGCGGATGATCTGAGGCATGACCAGCACATGAAAG
>ERZ1026931.105-NODE-105-length-37957-cov-11.774577_pt1 | contig 37957 bp, 34 predicted proteins | sample MGYA00519253_ERZ1026931 | MGnify/ENA primary metagenome ERZ1026931 (study PRJEB26926, sample SAMN06164831) | human gut metagenome | biome: ENVO:00009003; feature: ENVO:2100002; material: ENVO:00002003 | host: Homo sapiens | place: USA | collected 2012 ... | reverse complement strand
GTACATGCTGTATCGCAACCGCGAGCAAATTGAGCTGAGCGCCACGGAACAAGCGTACCTGAACGCTGGCAGCGTCAATGCCCGCCGCGATCCGTTGAGCTTTGCCGAATGGCGTAGCCTGTTCCGCAACCGTACCATGTGGGGCATGATGCTGGGCTTTAGCGGCATCAACTACACCGCATGGTTATATCTGGCCTGGCTGCCGGGCTACCTGCAAACCTCCTACAACCTGGATTTAAAAAGCACCGGATTAATGGCGGCGATTCCATTCCTGTTTGGCGCAGCCGGCATGCTGATTAACGGTTTCGTCACCGACTGGCTGGTGAAAGGCGGTATGGCGCCGATTAAGAGCCGTAAGATTTGTATTATCGCCGGGATGTTCTGCTCTGCCGCCTTCACCTTCGTCGTGCCACAGGCCACAACGTCAATGGCCGCCGTGTTACTGATCGGTATGGCGCTGTTCTGTATCCACTTCGCCGGTACCTCGTGCTGGGGCCTGATTCACGTCGCCGTCGCCTCACGTATGACCGCTTCCGTGGGCAGTATCCAGAACTTTGCCAGCTTTATCTGCGCGTCGTTCGCACCGATCGTCACCGGTTTTATTGTTGATACCACCAACTCTTTCCGCCTGGCGCTGATCATCTGCGGCTGCGTCACCATGGTGGGCGCCCTCGCCTACATCTTCCTGGTTCGCCAGCCCATCAGCGATCCGCGTAAAGATTAATCCTCCAGATGCCCGATAACACCGCGTTTATCGGGCATGTTATGCTCCTCGTATGAACATCACCTTGCGCGCTACTACTCTGGCAGACACTGCCGCTCTTCCCGCCATCGAACGATCTGCGGGGCAACGTTTTTTACTCATCCCCGAACTGGCGTGTATTGCTGACGACCAGATTATATCGCTTGCCCAACATCAGGCATTTGCCGCCGCAGGCATGAGCTGGCTGGCGCAGGTCGATGCGCTTCCGGTCGGTTTTTTGGTTGCCGAAACGCTGGGGTCATCACTATTTATTGCTGAACTGTCGCTCCATCTGGGGTGGCAGGGGAAAGGAATTGGCCGCGGATTGATTGAGTATGTTGCCGAACAGGCGCGTGAGAAAGGTTATACGTCGCTCACACTGACCACCTTCCGCGATGTGCCGTGGAATGCGCCGTGGTACGCGCGACTGGGTTTTGAAATGCTGGCTGACGAGACGCTGCCTGCAACGTTGCGCCAGAAAAGAGAAGAGGAAGCGGCGCATGGACTGGCATATGAATCGCGCTGCGCCATGCGCCTGATGTTGCGCTAATTGCCCGATGGCGGCTACGCCTTATCGGGCCTACGTAACATTCCCCACAGGCCGGATAAGCGATAGCGCCATCCGGCAACCACGTAACTTTCCTGTAGGCCGGATAAGCGACAGCGCCATCCGGCATCACAGGTTTAGAACGTTTCCCAGTTATCCCCGGCATCCGTTACCGCGGCTTTACGCGGCTGGACCGTTGAAACCGGTTTAACGGCCGCGACGTCACGCGCACGCTGTTGGTCATGCTGAATACGGAACACGGCAACGGCCTGAGTCAGACGGCTGGCCTGTTCTTCCAGCGCCGCAGCGGCGGCAGCGGATTCTTCCACCAGCGAGGCGTTCTGCTGCGTCACGCGATCCATCTCGGCAACGGCCAAACCAACCTGGTCAATACCGCGGCTCTGTTCATCAGAAGCAGAGGCGATTTCACCCATGATATCGGTCACGCGGGTTACCGCATTGACGATCTCATCCATGGTTTCACCGGCGCTTTCAACCAACGTTGAACCCACATCCACACGGCTGACCGAGTCTTCAATCAGGCTCTTGATCTCGCGCGCGGCCTGCGCACTACGCTGGGCCAGGTTACGTACTTCACCCGCAACTACCGCAAATCCACGGCCCTGCTCGCCCGCACGTGCCGCTTCTACCGCGGCGTTGAGCGCCAGAATGTTAGTCTGGAAGGCAATGCCGTCGATGACGCTGATAATGTCGGCGATTTTCTGCGAGCTGGATGCGATGTCGCGCATGGTTTGCACCACGTTATCCACTACTTTGCCGCCTTTCTGCGCGGTTTCAGAAGCACTCAGAGCCAGATGGCTGGCCTGACGCGCGTTTTCGGCGTTCTGCTTCACGGTCGCCGTCAGCTGTTCCATGCTGGCTGCGGTTTCTTCCAGAGATGCAGCCTGCTGTTCGGTACGCGAGGAGAGATCGTTATTGCCCATCGCAATCTCGCTGGCCCCGCTGTAAATCGCATTGGCACCGTTACGCACGTCACCCACGGTGTTCATCAGCTCACCCTGCATATGGCGCAGGCTTTCCGCCAGCTGTCCAATCTCGTTGGAACCTTCCACCTCAATACGCTTCACCAAATCGCCGCTGGCGATATGACGAATGCTGTCGATCAGACGGTTCATTGGAGAGATAAGGGTCAGTTTGATACCAAACCAGACTGCAATAATCGCCGCCAGTACGGTAATCAGCACACAAACCAACACCCACATCGCCTGGCTGTAAGAACTGTTGTTATCTTCCACCGCGATGTCATACAGGCGATCGTTCTGCTGCATGTAATTGATATACTGCTTCTCAAAACCATCCTGATAACTCTGCGTCGGTTGATCAAAGAATGCGTTGATCTTCCCGTCACCCAGTAACTGGATCAGCTCCGCCAGCGCGCCATGATAGATGTCATAGGTGCGGTTAATCTCCTGGAAAGCGGCTTCGCTTTGGCGCGGATCGCGCGGGAGAGACTCGTAAATCGCCCAGTTTTTTTCCGTCAGCTTCAGCGCCGTACTCGCCACCTGCATCAGCTCAGCAACGGTCGCGCCGCTACCGATATTGCTCTGATCCATCATGTAGCGAATGCCTGCCCGGTTCAGGGTGTTACGCGTTTGCAGCAGCTCAACCCAGGTGGCGTTCAGCGCAGACTGTTGCTGGCGAATGGTTTGCAGAACGGTAAAGTTCTCTTTGTCATTCTTAAGTGAGTTAAAAAACAAGCCGCCCGAGGCGAGCTGTAAAAGGCCAAATAGCGCCAATACCAGCAGTAAGCTGGTAACAATCTTCATTCGTTTTAACATGTTTTCTCTTTCCGCTAGACAGATACACTGGTTTTCGGCCTGGAAAGAGAAAACTTTATGGTGCCAGCAATTGCCACAGAATTATCGTTTTCACATTAAATACCGTTCCCTATGACAAATTACGCAAAAAATTAGTCGTTCCATTACGTCTTAGGTGTAGGATTCCGGTTTTTGAAGGAAAGGATGCTTCTATGTTAAATCGCGATTTTGATCACCTATCCACCCTCGCACACCACTTTTTTGAACGTGAAGATATTCGCCAAAAGCTCAATATCATCGATCAGTACAACATCTCCGGTTGGGAAGTCTGGATGCAGATAGAATTTGCCAATCTGCTGGCTTCGACGGGTCATGAATGGTGGCGTGAACAAACTCTTGCTTGCGATCTCCGGAAAAATCCACAGCGTTTGTCAGTGCGTGCAGATTTCTTGTTGCGGAAAAAAGGCTGGACGCAGGATAGCTACATTGCGCTTGAACTCAAACAGAACCAGGATCCGACAAGCTGCGTCAGAAATATGATTGCTGATTTGGTTAAAAGCGCAAAAATCAAACGTTCGGAATTAGAGCTGCGTAGCTTCTGGACGCTGGGGGTAACGCCCCGCATAGATAAAGAGCGCCTCGATGAACTCATTGACTACTATCTGGATGAAAAATATTACCTGACTAAATCACGTAAGAAACATGTGTTGCTCAGAGACATCGAACATACGCCTTACTGTTATATCGTAATCTGAGTCTCTCAGTGAGGTGCTTTGTCAGTGGGAAAACACGGCATGTAGACAGGCAAACGCTATAATGCCGTGATCTCAATCACATAAATATCCCCGTTAACCCCTACCGCTTACCGCTCACTGACACTTGGGACCGCTTAAGCTGACATACAACCGCTCACTTATTTACCTTACTTTACGCGCGTAATTCTCTGGCAAGATCCCCCCAACATAGCAGTCAAATAACCTCCTCAAACACAAGATCAAACCCACGCGGCTTCGGCCAATTATTAATTAGATACCAGGTTTTACTATGGATACGAAAAAGATATTCAAGCACATACCCTGGGTGATTCTCGGAATCATCGGTGCATTCTGCCTCTCGGTAGTGGCATTACGTCGGGGTGAACACATTAGTGCCCTGTGGATCGTGGTCGCCTCAGTTTCTGTTTATCTGGTGGCCTATCGTTACTACAGCCTGTACATCGCCCAAAAGGTGATGAAACTTGACCCAACGCGTGCCACGCCAGCGGTCATCAACAATGACGGTCTGAACTACGTTCCAACCAACCGTAACGTATTGTTTGGCCACCACTTTGCCGCTATCGCAGGTGCAGGTCCGCTGGTTGGGCCGGTACTGGCCGCGCAGATGGGCTACCTGCCCGGTACGCTGTGGCTGCTGGCAGGCGTCGTGCTGGCCGGTGCGGTGCAGGACTTCATGGTGCTGTTTATCTCTTCCCGCCGTAACGGCGCATCTCTGGGTGAGATGATCAAAGAAGAGATGGGCCCGATCCCGGGAACCATTGCGCTATTCGGCTGCTTCTTAATCATGATCATCATCCTCGCAGTACTGGCGCTGATCGTGGTAAAAGCGCTGGCGGAAAGCCCGTGGGGTGTGTTCACCGTCTGCTCAACCGTACCTATCGCGTTGTTCATGGGAATCTACATGCGATTCCTGCGACCGGGGCGTGTGGGTGAAGTGTCGGTGATTGGTATTGTGCTGCTGGTTGCTTCTATCTATTTCGGCGGCGTGATTGCGCATGACCCGTACTGGGGCCCGGCGCTGACCTTTAAAGACACCACCATTACCTTTACCCTGATCGGTTACGCGTTTATCTCTGCGCTGCTGCCGGTATGGCTGATCCTCGCTCCGCGTGACTATCTGGCTACCTTCCTGAAAATCGGCGTTATCGTCGGTCTGGCGGTGGGGATTGTTATCCTCAACCCGGAACTGAAAATGCCGGCGATGACGCAGTACGTTGATGGTACCGGTCCGCTGTGGAAAGGCGCTCTGTTCCCGTTCCTGTTCATCACCATCGCATGTGGTGCGGTATCAGGCTTCCACGCGCTGATTGCTTCCGGTACCACACCGAAGCTGCTGGCCTGTGAAACCGATGCGCGCTTTATCGGTTACGGCGCGATGCTGATGGAATCCTTCGTGGCGATTATGGCGCTGGTTGCCGCGTCTATCATCGAACCGGGTCTGTACTTCGCGATGAACACCCCGCCTGCAGGACTTGGCATCACCATGCCGAACCTGCATGAAATGAGCGGCGAAAACGCACCGCTGATTATGGCGCAGCTGAAAGATGTTACCGCACATGCGGCAGCGACCGTCAGCTCCTGGGGCTTCGTCATTTCGCCTGAGCAGATCCTGCAAACCGCGAAAGACATCGGTGAACCGTCCGTTCTGAACCGTGCAGGTGGCGCACCGACGCTGGCTGTGGGTATCGCTCACGTATTCCACAAAGTGCTGCCGATGGCTGATATGGGCTTCTGGTACCACTTCGGTATTCTGTTTGAAGCGCTGTTCATCCTGACCGCACTGGATGCCGGTACCCGTTCTGGCCGCTTTATGCTGCAGGATTTACTGGGTAACTTCGTGCCGTTCCTGAAGAAAACCGACTCCCTGGTTGCAGGCGTTGTAGGTACTGCGGGCTGCGTAGGCCTGTGGGGTTACCTGCTGTATCAAGGCGTTGTTGACCCGCTGGGCGGCGTTAAGAGCCTGTGGCCGCTGTTCGGTATCTCTAACCAGATGCTGGCTGCCGTGGCACTGGTGCTGGGCACCGTGGTGCTGGTTAAAATGCAGCGCACCAAATACATCTGGGTTACCGTTGTTCCGGCAGTATGGCTGCTTATCTGTACCACCTGGGCGCTGGGTCTGAAACTGTTCAGCACCAACCCGCAGATGGAAGGCTTCTTCTTCATGGCGAATCAGTACAAAGAGAAGATTGCTAACGGCGGCGAACTGACCGCGCAGCAGATTGCCAACATGAACCACATCGTCGTCAACAACTACACCAACGCAGGTCTGAGTATTCTGTTCCTGGTGGTGGTGTACAGCATCATTTTCTACGGGTTCCGTACCTGGCAGAAAGCCCGCGCCATCGACGGTCGCTCTGATAAAGAGACACCGTATGTACCGGTGCCGGAAGGCGGCGTGAAGACCTCTTCACACCACTAACCTGAAGCCGGGTGGCGAGCGCTTACCCGGCCTACATAACCAGAGTACCGCAGGCGTAATTGGCGCAGTCAGTTTGACTGCGGACAGCGCGCAGCAACCGGAGCGTACACGCAGTACGTGAGGATTGCGAGCACTGCCCGCGGTCAAAATGGCAAGTAAAATAGCCTGCATCTACGAGCTCAACATATATCCGGGGCGTTTTATGTTTGGTACTTTAGGTCAGGCAAAGAAATATCTCGGTCAGGCGGCGAAGATGCTGATTGGCATTCCGGACTACGACAACTATGTCGAGCACATGAAGACCAACCATCCCGATAAGCCTTACATGACCTACGAAGAATTCTTCCGCGAGCGCCAGGAAGCCCGCTACGGTAGCGGCGGAAGCAGTTGCTGTTAGAAGGAGAAGTGAATGACCCCGATTGCAGTTACCCTACTCACCGGTTTTCTTGGCGCGGGTAAAACCACCCTACTGCGCCATATTCTCAACGAGCAGCACGGTTACAAGATTGCCGTTATCGAAAACGAATTCGGCGAAGTCTCGGTGGACGATCAGCTGATTGGCGATCGCGCTACGCAGATCAAAACTCTGACCAACGGCTGCATTTGCTGTACCCGCTCCAGTGAGCTGGAAGACGCACTGTTAGACCTGCTCGACAACCTCGACAAAGGCACCATCAATTTCGACCGTCTGGTGATCGAGTGCACCGGCATGGCCGACCCCGGCCCGATTATTCAGACCTTTTTCTCCCATGAAGAGATTTGCGAACGCTACCTGCTGGACGGCGTAATTGCGCTGGTTGACGCGGTACATGCCGACGAGCAGATGAACCAGTTCACCATCGCCCAGTCGCAGGTGGGCTATGCCGACCGCATCCTGCTGACCAAAACCGACGTCGCGGGAGAAAGCGAAAAACTGCGTGAGCGCCTGGTGCGCATCAACGCCCGCGCCCCGGTGTATACCGTGACGCATGGCGATATCGACCTCTCCCTGCTGTTCGATACCAACGGTTTTATGCTGGAAGAGAACGTGGTCAGCGCCAAACCGCGCTTCCACTTTATCGCCGACAAGCAAAACGATATCTCCTCGATCGTCGTCGAGCTGGATTACCCGGTCAACATCAGCGACGTGTCGCGAGTGATGGAAAACCTGCTGCTGGAATCCGCCGAGAAGCTACTGCGCTACAAAGGTATGCTGTGGATTGAAGGCGAGCCAAACCGCCTGCTGTTCCAGGGCGTCCAGCGCCTGTACAGCGCCGACTGGGACCGCCCGTGGGGCGACGAACAGCCGCACAGCCAGCTGGTGTTTATCGGCATTAATTTGCCGGAAGTCGAGATCCGAGCCGCGTTTGCGGGATTGAAGAAGTAACCCCCTGCTGAATTGCCCGGTGGCGCTACGCTTACCGGGCCTGGAAATCCTGCTTCCCGTAGGCCGGATCAGGCGCATCCGGCATCCGGCATCCGGCATCCGGCACTCACTGCCCAGGTATAAGGCTATTTCTTGTTTTGCTCTCTCAACATAGCCTCGCGCAAAATAGCATTCAGCCGCGTCTGGTAACCCTTCCCGGGGCGCTTTAGCCACTCCATCACGTCAGCATCAATGCGCACCGATGCCTGCGTTTTCAACGGACGGAAAAACTTACCGCGATTAGCCTCTGACCACTGCTTATCTTCGGTCACGGGAATGTCGCTGTAATCAATATCATCATCCGGTTTATTCGCCAGCGCCTTCAGTTCAGCCTCATGCTGAGCACTCAGCGCGGATACGCTGCCGCGTTTATGTTTAATCATGCTCATAACGATTCCTCTCCTTACTGTCTGCCTTTCTGGCACTGATGATACGAATGACTTCAAAGCCACTTTCAAACCTAACGCTATGGGCAACCAGAATAACCACAATGCCATGAACGAGACCGATGGTCTGCCACCGATACTCACCGTTCTCATAACGATCCTGTCTGGACAAATGCCGGGGATCGTCGAAAACCAATACTGCGTCCTCAAAGCGAACACCATGTTTACGGTGGTTACTTTGTGCCTTGTTTGCATCCCATTCAAACTCCATTGGCATGTATTCCATCCCTAATTATATATACAAAAACGTATATACAATTATCTTACGATTATACCTGGATTGTTGGAAATAGCCTCACATTTTGACGACCAGGAATTGAATTTTGAAGGCCGGATAAGGCGCAGCCGCCATCCGGCACTGGCAGTTTTCATTCCGATAAGTGATTCATCCCATGGAATTTTTCATCTGGTATGGCAAGCTATTGCCATTGCACTCGTTAAGGGACCAACGTGAAAAATTACAAAGTGATTACCCCGCTTTTTCCAACCTACGCCCAGGTAAAAGCGATGATGAAAGCCGTTTCAGGCTATTCCCTGAAAGCCGTGCGGGATATGATTACCGCCATTCACGAGCAAACCGGTACACCGCAACAACCCGTTGACTGGTCAGAACCAGATCTGTGGATCAGCGAGCGCTTATCAGGTGAAGATGCCGAAATCGCCCGCCGTATCTGGGATACCGATAACCATATTCTGAACCCTCGTCACAGCTATGGCTGCTATTTATTCCTCAACTATCCGCAGTTTGACCTGATGAAAAGCACGCCAGATGATACCTGGCAACCGACTCCCCGTGGGCAACAATTTCTGCATGATGACGAAAAGACATTGCGTTCGCTTGACGATCAGGAAGGCATCCTGCAGCTTCTGGAACTGCTGGCAGGCAGGGAAATGTCGCGTCGCGCGGATTTACTTCCCGAATGGCAGGCCTTTTTGCACCAGCACTCCAAATTCGCTTCTGCCAGTTCCGTTAAGAGCACACTCTACTCGCGCCTGTATAACCTGATCGACCGCGAAATGGTTAACCGCGAAGGTATGAGCTATCGCATCACCGATGCCGGGCGAGCCTGGCTCGGAAAAGCGCTACCGGCCCGAAAAAGCGATCCGCGTAAAGAGCTTTTGGACGCCGTGAAGCGCTATAACGAACAGCAAAAAGAACTGCTGCACGAGCAAATCAGCACCATGAATCCGTACAAGTTTGAGCATCTGGTCGGGCAATTGCTGGAAGCGATGGGCTACGAACAGGTTGAAGTGACCAAAGCCTCCGGCGATAAAGGCGTGGATGTGATTGGTCAGGTGCAGGTGGGCATCACCACTATTACCGAAGTCGTACAGGTGAAGCGAATGCAAAATACCATTACTCGCCCATACATCGATCAGCTGCGCGGCGCGCTTCCCTATCACAAAGCCATTCGCGGCACGCTGATCACCACCGGCAAGTTTGCCGCCAAATGCGCGGAAGCAGCACTGTTTCCGGGAGCCGCCCCTATCACGCTGATTGACGGCGATCGCCTGCTTGAAATGTTGATTGAAAATAACGTTGGGATTCGACGTAGCAATGCGGTCGAGCTGCTGGACGTCGATTTACAGCTGTTTGACGAACTGGAGATTGAGTAACGTGCAAAGCGCGGTAGCAAAGCCATTTCTGTTCATGGCTTGCATAACAATATTGTGTAAAATCAGAGCAATCCCATTATCGGTAGAGAACGGACATGGCTGACCTGAACCTGAGTACCCTGACGGAAGCAGACATCATCACCAAACGCGTTATGCCCGCCATCCTTGATGCTGGCTGGAACGACACAACGCAAATCAGACAAGAGGTCAAACTCCGGGACGGTAAGGTTATCGTGCGCGGCAAAGTCGCGGCGCGTAGAACGGTGAAATCCGCCGATATCGTGCTGTATTACAAGCCGGGCATCCCGCTGGCAGTGATTGAAGCCAAAGCCAATAAACATGAAATTGGTAAAGGGATGCAGCAGGGAATTGAATACGCGCGCCTGCTGGATGTTCCTTTTGTCTTTGCTACCAACGGCGATGGTTTTATCTTCCGCGATGCCACGGTTGCTGACGGCGAACTAATGGAAAAACCGATTACCCTCGGCGAATTCCCTTCTCCCTCGGAGCTGTGGCAAAAATTGTGCTTATCAAAAGGCTACACCGCCGCCCAGCTCCCGGTGATTACTCAGGACTACTACGACGATAACACCGGAAAAGCGCCGCGTTATTACCAGTTACAGGCCATCAATAAAACGATTGAAGCCGTTTCCGCCGGGCAGAATCGCGTTCTGCTGGTGATGGCAACCGGAACGGGGAAAACCTACACCGCCTTCCAGATCATCTGGCGCTTATGGAAAGCGAAGAGTAAGAAACGAATCCTGTTCCTGGCCGATCGCAACATTCTGGTTGATCAGACCAAAAACAACGACTTCCTGCCGTTTGGCACGGCGATGACCAAGGTCACCGGGCGCACCATCGATCCAGCCTTTGAAATCCATCTCGCACTGTATCAGGCCATCACCGGCCCGGAAGAAGATCAAAAAGCCTTTAAACAGGTAGCCCCGGATTTCTTTGACCTGATTGTGATCGACGAATGCCATCGCGGCAGCGCCTCGGAAGACAGCGCGTGGCGCGAAATCCTCGACTACTTCAGCGCCGCCACGCAGATTGGCTTAACCGCCACGCCGAAAGAGACTCATGAAGTCTCCAGCACCGATTACTTCGGCGACCCGGTCTATATCTACTCGCTGAAAGAAGGCATCGAAGACGGCTTCCTTGCCCCTTATAAAGTGGTGCGCGTTGATATCGACGTAGACCTCCAGGGCTGGCGTCCCGCCAAAGGCCAGACGGATAAAAACGGCGAGCTGATCGACGACCGTATCTACAACCAGAAAGATTTTGACCGCACGATGGTGATTGATGAACGCACCGAACTGGTGGCGAAAACCATTACCGATTACCTCAAACGTACCAACCCGATGGATAAAACCATCATCTTCTGTAACGACATCGATCACGCGGAGCGCATGCGCCGCGCGCTGGTCAATCTCAACCCGGAACAGGTCAAAAAGAACGACAAGTACGTGATGAAAATCACCGGCGATGACGACATTGGCAAAGCCCAACTGGATAACTTTATTAACCCCAAAAAGGCCTATCCGGTTATCGCCACCACTTCCGAACTGATGACCACCGGCGTGGATGCCAAAACCTGCAAACTGGTGGTGCTGGACCAAAACATTCAGTCGATGACCAAATTCAAGCAGATCATCGGCCGCGGCACCCGCATCGACGAGCGCTACGGCAAGCTATGGTTCACCATCCTTGATTTCAAAAAGGCCACCGAACTGTTTGCCGACGAACGCTTTGACGGCATCCCGGAAAAGGTGATGGATACCACGCCGGAAGATATCGCCGACCCGGACTCTGATTTTGAAGAGCAGTTCGACGAGCACGAAGAAGAGGCCGAAGACGATATCACCGGGGCCGATGAAGATCCCGCGCCGTATACCGTCACCAGCTCAGACGATGTCGGCCCGCTTCCGGAAGACGACGAGAACAAAGTGCGCAAGTTCCACGTCAACGGCGTCGCCGTGGGCGTGATTGCCCAGCGTGTGCAGTATTACGATGCCGACGGCAAACTGGTCACCGAATCCTTCAAAGATTACACCCGCAAAACGCTGCTCAAAGAGTACGCCTCGCTGGATGATTTCACCCGCAAATGGCAGGACGCCGAGCGCAAAGAGGCCATCATCAAGGAACTGGAGCAGCAGGGGATCATCTGGGAAGTACTGGCGGAAGAGGTCGGTAAAGAGCTCGACCCGTTCGACATGCTGTGCCACGTGGTGTATGGTCAGCCGCCGTTAACCCGCAAAGAGCGGGCGGAGAACGTGCGTAAGCGCAACTACTTCACCAAATACTCCGACGCCGCGCAGGCGGTGCTGAATACGCTGCTGGATAAATACGCCGATGCGGGCGTGCAGGAAATAGAGAGTATTCAGGTGCTGAAGCTCAAGCCGTTCGACAGCATGGGTACGCTGCCGGAGATCATTAAAAGCGGATTCGGCGACCGTAACGGGTATAATCAGGCCATCAGCGAGCTGGAAAGCGAAATCTACCACTTACCGCCACGCTCCGCGTAACCACTCCCCTTTTGTGCCTTCTGCTACCACCGCGTAGCAGAAGGCCTTATTGTTAATGAAACATGGAACACATCATGTCAATCAGCTCAGTTATCAAATCCTTACAGGACATTATGCGCAAAGACGCCGGCGTGGACGGCGATGCGCAGCGCCTCGGCCAGCTCTCGTGGCTGCTGTTTCTGAAAATCTTCGACGCCCAGGAAGAGGCGCTGGAACTGGAGCAGGATAACTATCAATATCCGATCCCACAGCGCTACCTGTGGCGCACCTGGGCGGCGAACGCCGAAGGCATTACCGGCGATTCCCTGCTGGAATTCGTCAACGATGACCTGTTCCCGGCGCTGAAAAACCTCACCGCCCCCATCGATAAAAACCCGCGCGGCTTTGTGGTCAGACAGGCGTTCAGCGATGCCTATAACTACATGAAAAACGGCACCCTGCTGCGTCAGGTGATCAACAAGCTCAACGAAATCGACTTCACCAGCGCCAGCGAACGTCACCTGTTCGGCGACATTTACGAACAGATCCTCAAAGATCTGCAATCGGCGGGCAATGCCGGTGAATTTTATACCCCGCGCGCCGTCACCCGCTTTATGGTCGATCGCGTCGATCCGAAGCTCGGCGAGTCGATTATGGATCCGGCCTGCGGTACCGGCGGCTTCCTCGCCTGCGCATTCGATCACGTAAAAAACAAATACGTAAAGAGCGTGGCCGATCACCAGACGCTGCAACAGCAGATCCACGGCGTAGAGAAAAAACAGCTCCCGCACCTGCTGGCGACCACCAATATGCTGCTGCACGGCATCGAAGTGCCGGTGCAAATTCGTCACGACAACACCCTCAACAAGCCGCTGTCGTCGTGGGATGAACAGCTGGATGTGATCGTCACCAACCCGCCGTTCGGCGGCACCGAAGAAGACGGCATCGAGAAGAACTTCCCGGCAGAGATGCAGACCCGTGAAACGGCGGATCTGTTCCTGCAACTGATTATTGAAGTGCTGGCGAAAAACGGCCGCGCGGCGGTGGTGCTGCCGGACGGCACGCTGTTTGGCGAAGGCGTGAAAACCAAGATCAAAAAGCTGCTCACCGAAGAGTGCAACCTGCACACCATCGTGCGTCTGCCGAACGGCGTGTTTAACCCGTACACTGGCATCAAAACCAACCTGCTGTTCTTTACCAAAGGTCAGCCGACCAAAGACATCTGGTTCTACGAGCACCCGTACCCGGCGGGGGTGAAGAACTACAGCAAAACCAAGCCGATGAAGTTTGAAGAATTCCAGGCCGAGATCGACTGGTGGGGGAACGAGGCCGATGGCTTCGCCAGCCGCGTCGAGAACGAGCAGGCGTGGAAGGTCAGCATCGACGAGGTGATTGCCCGCAACTTTAACCTCGATATCAAGAACCCGCACCAGGCGGAAACCGTCAGCCACGATCCGGATGAACTGCTCACACAGTATGCGAAGCAGCAGGAAGCAATCCAGACCCTGCGCCACCAGTTGCGCGATATCCTCGGCGCGGCGCTCTCCGGTAAGGAGGCCAACTGATGGCGGTAGAAAAACTGATTGTCGACCATATCGATACCTGGACCACGGCACTGCAAACCCGTTCCACGGCGGGGCGCGGCAGCTCGGGCAAGATCGACCTGTACGGCATGAAGAAGCTCCGCGAGCTAATTCTGGAGCTGGCGGTGCGCGGCAAGCTGGTGCCGCAGGATCCGAACGACGAACCGGCGTCGGAGCTGCTGGAGCGTAATGAAGAACGGAAAAAAGAATTATCGCGCAATGAGGGTATGAAAACCACAGCAAGCCCTCATATCCATGAAAATGAATATTATATCGATACCCCCGAAAACTGGTCATGGATAAGACTTGGTAATTTAGCAAAATTCATCGATTACCGTGGGAAAACACCACATAAAAAAGAAAATGGCGTAAGGCTCATAACAGCAAAAAATATCCGAAAGGGCTATATTGATCTTAACCCAGAAGAGTTCATAGCTGAAGAAGATTACACATCATGGATGACAAGAGGCTTTCCTAAATGTGGTGATATTTTATTCACAACCGAAGCACCGCTGGGGAATGCGGCAATTATTGATTTAGATGGGAAATTCGCTCTTGCTCAACGTTCTATCTGTTTTCAATGGCATATTCCAGAGATAAGCCCTTTTATGCTTATTCAAATTATGGCGATTCCTTTCCAGTCACAACTGAATGACAAATCTACAGGAATGACCGCGACAGGAATAAAAGCGTCTAAGTTAAAAGAGATCCCAGTTATTTTGCCTCCTTACCAAGAACAAATCCGTATTGTATCCAGGGTACAGGATCTCATGTCCCTTTGTGACCAACTGGAGCAGCACTCCCTGACCAGTCTGGACGCCCATCAACAGCTGGTTGAAACCCTGCTAACCACGCTAACCGACAGCCAGAACGCCGATGAATTGGCCGAAAACTGGGCGCGTATCAGCGAACATTTCGACACCCTGTTTACCACCGAAGCCAGCATTGACGCCTTAAAACAGACCATTCTGCAACTGGCGGTGATGGGCAAACTGGTGCCGCAGGATCCGAACGACGAACCGGCTTCTGAACTGCTCAAACGTATTGCGCAGGAAAAAGCGCAGCTGGTGAAAGACGGGAAAATCAAAAAGCAAAAACCGTTGCCGCCGATTAGTGATGAGGAAAAACCATTTGAACTGCCGAGTGGGTGGGAATGGTGTCGCCTGGGTTCTATTTTTAATTTTCTAAATGGATATGCCTTTAAAAGTGAGTGGTTTAGCCCTGCAGGATTACGTTTATTACGGAATGCAAACATTGCTCACGGAGTGACCAATTGGAAGGATGTAGTGTATATACCAAATGAAATGAGAGATGATTTCGAAAATTATGTTTTATCAGAGAACGATATTGTCATTTCATTAGACCGCCCAATTATTAATACTGGGTTAAAATATGCCATCATCAGAAAATCAGATTTGCCATGCTTGCTTCTCCAACGGGTAGCAAAATTTAAAAATTATGCCAACACGGTGTCTAACACCTTCTTAACAACATGGTTGAAATCTTACTTTTTCATAAATTCAATTGATCCTGGAAGAAGTAATGGTGTTCCACATATATCTACGAAGCAGTTAGAGATGACACTATTTCCTCTTCTATCTCAAAGTGAACAAGATCGTATTACTTCAAAAGCAAATGAATTAATAAGCATCTGTGAAAAACTAAAATATCATATTCAAACTACCCAACAAACCCAGCTCCACCTGGCCGACGCCCTCACCGACGCCGCCATTAATTAACCCGCCCCCAGAAACCAATAAAGCGGCTAAATAGCCGCTTTATTCTCATCATCAGAAATAATCCTTCCCTTCATCCGCGCCGTTATTTTCATTCATTTTCAGCTGGACTTTCCGTCTATTCCCTGATGATATGTACAGGTATTTATCGCAAGACGCCCGTGCTGCAACACGAGCGCCTCGCTAATCACAATCACTATTTTAAGAGAATAGCCATCATGACTACCCCGCATTCTATTGCAGAATTCACCGATCCAGAAGTCTCCCCGGCAAATAATCGTCTGGGCACCGTTAGCTATGCGAGTCGCTACCCGGATTACACGCATGTTCCGGCGATTATAATGAAAGGCCAGTGGCTGGAAGCCGCCGGTTTCACCACCGGCTGTAAATTCGATGTCAGAGTGATGCCAGGCTGCATTGTGCTGACGACAAAGCTGCCGGAGCCGGAAGAACCCGAGTTATTGCAGTCGCTGCGTCGGGTGTGCAAGCTGTCTGCGCGTAAGCAACAGCAGGTGCAGGAGTTTATCGACGTGATTTCGGCGAAGCCGCGCAAGCAGAGATAACCGCGCAGACGCCAGACGGCACAATAGTATAGATTCGCGTTTATGCCGGGTGGTGGCTACGTCTTACCCGGCCTACATGTATTGTAATATCAACACGTTGTGTAGATCTCATGTAGGCCTGATAAGCGAAGCGCCATCAGGCGCTGATTTGTCATCAGCCCCACGGCTTCTGAGGAACCGTTTGTTCAAGCCCTTAAGCGATAACTCAGGTCTCGCCATTTACATTGCCTTATTAAATGGGACAGAATTTTCGACAGTATTGATCATTACCGCAATACACCGCTTCCCTTCTGCCGTTTTGACCTTATACATTTCCCTGATGGAATTAACAAATAGCTTATTCATTTCCTCTTCTGACTCATAAAAAGAGGCAAATGCACATATCTGCTCAATAGTCAGCAATGGTCTGTTATTGTTGAGAATAGCCAGAACACCGACTGGGTTATGTGGAATGGCTTCAGAAACCGCCTCCTGCAAATCCTCCGCAGTACTGGCATCTACTCCGGATTCCAGAGCACTTGCCACCGTTAACCAGTCATTATTACCTTTGCTAATTTCAGGAATAATATGGTTCCACCATTCTGATTCATCATCATTATAAAATTCGTGCACAACGACCTTTGCTCCTTTTTCATTTATCATCTGCAGAAACTGAGGTGCAGTATGCTCTGCAGCACAGGAGGCTCCAGAAATAAAAAATAGAAAGGAGATAACCGAAAATTTCATTATTTTGCCACCTAAGTGAGATCACCAAAATCGTAAATGGTTTGGCGTTTATCATATTTAATCGTAAAAATAAATTTGTTCATAATATCACAATTATTAAAATTCAGAATATTTATAATATATATATTTTTATTCCCCGAACAAATAAATCGTATTCTGAATAATTTGAGAACGGTGAAGTAGCAGGCAATTTGAAAACGCCCGGTGGCGCTACGCTTACCGGGCCTACAAATGGCACTTTCCCGTGGGCCGGATCAGGCGCAGCCGCCATCCGGCACTCACTGCCCACTCACTCGGTAATCACAAACCGCGTTACGGCAAAGCAGTTCAACACCCGGTGTACCAGAAATACCATGGTTAACGTTGCCACCAACGCGACGGTGACAGAGGTAATGCGGTACAGATCGCTGAACACCAGGTCCTGATCCGGGTGCAGGTTCTGGCCAAACATAATGCCGATGGTGGTGATGCTGGCAAACCCCACGCCCGCGCCGATTTTTTCCATTACGTGCAGGCGGGCGCTGAACGCCAGCCCAAGACCAATCAGCGGCATCATCAGCAACATGTGGTTGCTGAAATCATAGATAAGCAGCTGCACCAGCAGAATATACAGGCAGGCCAGCACCACGCCGACCACGCGCCAGATCGAGCTGATCACCGCGCCGCGATAGTGCATCGGAAACAGGATCAAAATCCCTGCCATCAGCGCCGACAGCGAATCACTCAAATCGCAGATCTGGAAGACCACAAAAATCATCGTTGCCACCGTACCGGAAAGCAGCGACTCGTGGCGAACCCGGGCGGCATCTTTCTCAATGCGCGGCGGCGGTAGGCGAGGTTCCACATCCGGGATCAGATAATGCAGCAGCGCGCTCAGCGCCACCGCCATGACGCAGGCTTCCATATTGGAGAACATCAGCGTATGCCAGTTGGTGGTGGGATAGCTCATAAAGTTGAGCATCGTGCTCTGGCACACCACGCCCATCGAGCCGAGCAGAAACAGCGGTCCTTTGCTCATAAAACGAAAACGCATCACGTACAGACCGAACACCACCAGCGTCATGATCAGCGGCCACTGTGAGAGATAGCCAACGATTAGCACCATTTCGACACAGTTCACCGCCGCGCTGAACACGAACTGTGTTGCCACATGGCGGTTGAACACCGGCACCAGCGACAGCAGCATCAGCGGATAAACCACAAAAAACACGCCGTACTGCACGTTGTAGAAGGTCGAGATACTCAGCGCGATTGTCCCGGCAACGGAGATACGCAGGGTCTGGCGAAAATCATTGGCGGTGTAGACAATATTCCCGTGCGGCGTAAAGACGTGGGCCAGCGTGTTAATAGACATAATGCAGCCAGCTAACGAGGTGGATCTGCGCCCCGGCAAAGGTGCGGGCGAACATCCCCTCGCTGTTATACAGCTGTACCGTGGCGCGCGCCCCGGTCGGTAACGGCGTGTCGAGCGGTTCGTTCAGCGCCACATGAATGCGCATACGCTGGGCATCGCGCACCCAGCGGGTGGACTGTTCCGGCTGCGACAGCTGGCCGTTAACCTGCTCCTGGCCCGCCAGAATACCGGCATCGCTACTGGTAACGCGGGCAGAGAAGACCTTGCCCGGCATGGCGTCGAACACCACGGCGGCATCGGTATCCACGCGAGTGTGGCGCAGGCTTTTCTCGCGAAAGTCAGCCACGATATCGGTCTGATGGCTGACCAACGCCAGCAGCGGCGTGGCGGCGGTGGCATACAGTCCGGGGCTAAGCTGAAGGTTGCTCACCGTACCGTCGGTCTGGGCATACACTTTGCTCCAGCCGAGGTTCAGTTGCGCCTCTTCCAGAGTGTTACGGTATTTTTGCAGCGTCACGTTACGCTTGTCATCGCGCTCGCCGCGCTGGATCAGCAGGTTCTGAATACTGGCATTCAGCGCCGCCACCGACTGCTCGCTGGTCTGCCAGGCGGTACGCACCTTGTCGAGATCGGATTGCGAGACGTTCTGCATGGCGCTCAGGCGCTGATAGCGGTCTAAGGTGGTCTTATCGTTGCGGGCGTTGAATTGCGCGGTGCTCAGGTTGGCGCGGGCAGAGGCTATCTGTGCATCCAGTTGTTGGTTGCTCAGCTTCGCCTGCTCAAGGGCAATTTGCGCCGCCTCGACCTTATTGATAAATGGCGTCGGATCCAGTTCGTACAGCAAATCGCCCTTCTTCACCTGGCTATTGTTATGTACATGCACCTGCGAGACGTAGCCGGAAACGCGTGAGGAAACGGGTGTTACCACACGCATTACCGTGGAGTCCGGCGTCAGCGGGATCCAGATATCGGCAACGATAAACCAGGCGAATATTACCAGGAAAGCGGCAATACTCACCCTTACCCAACGGGCAAATTTTTGTTCTGGGGTCATCATAGTTTTTTAGTGTTGATTGTCTTCTTCGCGGATTGTCCGCAAATTGCAGGCGAGTTGATTTAAGGTCGCGCTGAAGGAGGCAAGCTCCGCTTCAGGAATGGTGCAGGTGACGCGATGTTGGTATGTATCAATCACCCGGTTTAGTTCTTCAAGCCTTGAGCGGCCTTGCGCGGTCAGCGTTAGCAGGCGGATGCGTTTGTCATAAGGCGATGTAGAACGCAGCAGATAGCCCTGCTTTTCCAGCTGCGAGAGAGTGCGCATCAGCGGCGGCAGTTCAATGCCCTGCATTTGTGCCAGTTCGCTAACCGAGACGTTGTCTCCCAGTTGATACAGCTGCATCAGTACCGTCCAGCTGGATTGCGTCAGGCCAGTATCGGTGATGGCAGCATCAATAATGGCCCGCCACTGGCGCACCACCATTGCCATGCGCATCCCCATCGGGCGGCGGGCAAACAGTTCATCTTCAGTCATCTTTCTTTCCTCTCATCGCTGAAGAGAAAATAATACTTATCAGGATAAGTATCAAGAAACGGACTAACCAGAAGCATGAATTGATAAATATCGTGAATATAAAAGAGGCCGGGGCGATAACCCCCCAGCCTCTGTCGATGAAAGAAAATCACTCCACCTGATCGCGTCGCAGCCCGACGTCCCGCAGCCGCTCGTCGCTCATCTGTTGCAATACACGCCGCGTTTGCGCTCGCAGCCGCCACGCCTTGTATGCCCGCCAGATCAGTACAAACCCAATAAACGGCTGTTCTGCTTTATTCTCGTGAAATTCCATACCTTGCCTCCCCACCTTGCCAGAGGCTCTATCTTCACGGATTTAGCCCAAAACAATACAGACTCACAAAGTACTTTTATTTAACATACAGATTGGTTAAAAAGAGTTCTGCATCGCTTTTTTCACGCCAATCTGTACTGGTTTTTTTAATCTGTATGGTACCCATGAGGGATACAGCATGACGCGTTACCAACATCTGGCCAACCTGCTGGCCGAACGCATTGAGCAAGGGCTGTATCGCCATGGCGAAAAACTGCCCTCAGTACGTAGCCTGAGCCAGGAGCACGGGGTCAGCATCAGCACCGTCCAGCAGGCGTATCAGACGCTGGAACAGCTCCAGCTGATCACGCCCCAGCCGCGATCCGGTTATTTTGTCGCGCCACAAAAAGCGCAGCCACCCGTGCCACCGATGTCGCGCCCGGTGCAGCGTCCGGTCGAAATCACCCAGTGGGATCAGGTGCTGGATATGCTAAAGGGCAACGCGGACAAATCGATAATCCCTTTTAGCAGCGGCGTACCCGACATTGATCAACCGAGCCTGAAGCCGCTGTGGCGTGAGCTCAGCCGCGTGGCGCAGCATAATCTGCGCGCGATACTGGGCTACGATGAAATATCCGGATGCCGTGAACTGCGTCAGCAGATTGCGCGACTGATGCTGGATGGCGGTTCAGTGGTCAATGCAGACGATATTGTGATCACCAGCGGCAGTCAGAGCGGGATGTCGCTGGCGCTGCTGACGGTCTGCCAGCCCGGAGATATTGTCGCCGTTGAATCACCGGCCTACTACGGCACGATGCAGCTACTGCGCGGCTTAGGGATCAAGGTGATTGAGATCCCAACCGATCCGGATACCGGGATCAGTATTGAAGCGCTGGAGCTGGCACTGGATCAGTGGCCGATCAAAGGTGTGCTGCTGGTTCCCAACTGCAACAATCCGCTCGGATTTATTATGCCGGATGCGCGTAAACGGGCGGTGCTCGCCCTCGCCCAACGGCACGATATTGTGATTTTTGAAGACGATGTGTATGGCGAACTGGCCACAGAGTATCCGCGCCCGCGCACGATCCACTCCTGGGACAGCGACGGTCGGGTAATACTCTGCAGTTCATTTACCAAATCCGTCGCCCCCGGACTGCGCGTGGGTTGGGTGGTGCCCGGTCGTTATTACAACAAGCTGCTGCACATGAAGTACGCCGTCATCGGTACTAACGTTCCCGCTACGCAACTGGCAGCGGCTTCCTTTGTGCGCGAAGGTCATTATCATCGACATATCCGGCGTATGCGCCAGATTTATCAGCGCAATATGGAGATCTACACCTGCTGGGTACGGGAATACTTTCCCTGCGGGATCTGCGTCACCCGTCCGAAAGGCGGCTTTATGCTGTGGGTCGAGCTGCCGCTCCAGGTCGATATGGTCTGTGTCGCTAAGCAGCTCTGTCGCCTCAAAATCCAGGTTGCGCCGGGTTCGCTGTTCTCCGCATCCGGAAAGTATCGCAACTGCGTGCGCATCAATTGTGCGTTGCCGCCAAATGAGAAGCATCGGGAAGTGATGCAAAAGCTCGGCGAAGCGGTAAAAACGGCGATAGAGTAAACCGGACCAGCCGATGCTTTCGGGCAGGCGATTGCACGGTCTAAGTCATTTCTAATGGCTTACGCCCCGAATATCTTCAACGGAAAGTCGGGTGATTTTTTGCACCGTGCTGATATCAATGCCATCTGCCAGCATGGTGCGGGCAATTCGTAGCGCCTCATCACGTCGTCCCTTTATTAGCCCTTCCTGTTTGCCTTCTTTTTTGCCTTCTTGTTTACCTTCCTGCTTACCTTCAAGCCATCCTTTTTGAAATCCTGCCTCATGCAATCTGTCCGCGATCGTCATCAAATGCTCCTTGTGCTGCGGTGAACGTTCGGCAACCCCGCGAATAAACTCACTGAATCGAGGTGCATCGCCAGTTCGTAAAATATAATTAAACAGCGTCTTTATCTGGCTGTCATTAGTCAGTCCGGTAAGTAACAAGGAAACAATTTGCTCAACCAGCCCCATAAGATCGCGCTGACGGATATGTTTTTGGATTAACTCCAGCAGCGCCATACGTCGATGCTGCACAATTTCGTCATCCGGTATGACCGTAATATCCACCAGAGGAAACGCCGCAGCATACAGCTTACGAGCCAGCTTCGGGTTGGCAAACTCATCCAGCCAGCACAGTGAATAAGGGTACGGGCTTTTAGCACCATGATAGAACAGCATCGGCACCACCAGCGGCAATTGCTGATGCCCGGCATCTAAATGTTTCTGCATGGCTGCTACCGCATAGCGCATCAGTCTGAATGCCATATGCGCATCCGGTGTGCTTTGGTGTTCAATCACCACGTAAATATATCCATCCCCATCCGTCGTTTTCACCGACCACAGCACATCGGAATAATACGCACGTAAACCCTCTTCAATGAAACTGTCTGACTCGAGTTTAAGCGTCTGAAGATCGCAAAGCTCGCGCAGCGAAGCGGGAAGATGTATTTGTAGGAAATCCCGAGCAGTTTCAGGGTGGCGTAAAAACGTTTTAAAAACCGCATCGTGCGGAGTGGAAGTGGGAGCTTTGTTCATGGCGATCCATCACCTGGAAATAAGATGCCGTGACTGTAGCGCCGTAAAACCGTCCCCTCACCTGCAACTTTCTCTCTTTGCGAGGCAATTTCCGGGATATCAACGTCCTTATGTAACGTCTGCATTTGTCTGGAACACGTCACGCAGAATCGCCATCTCAATGCACATTCCCACTTTTTCACCACTCGCCCTGTGCTATAACAAATCATCACTTTCAGGGAGGACACGGTGTGACGCATACCCGAGATATTCCACAATCGTTCTGGCGTGATGAGCAGTTGCCGTGGCTGGAACTGCGCAGTACCTGGCAAAGCCAGCAGGCCTATAAGCGGCATCACCACTCTCAGCTCTCGATTGGGGCAATTCTCGAGGGGGAAACGTGCTGCCTGTGTGATGGCAAGGAATACCATCTGCAGGTGGGCGATCTGATTGTGATCCCGCCGCTGGCACCTCACAGCTGTAATCCAGTTAACGGACAGTTTCGTAGCTATCACATGCTTTATCTTGATACCCAGTGGTGTCTTGCTAATCTGCCTGCACAGAACACCAACCAGCTGCTTTGCACGCGTGATCCCGTTATCCGCGATGCGCAATTATTCCAGCGCTATATGTACCTTGTGGCGCTCATGCCGCAACGGCAAACCACGCAAATAACGGATGCCGCGCAAGCATTGCTTCACTCGCTGCCGTTGCTGTCGGTCACACCAGAAAACCTAAGCGCCACCAGCCAATATCTGTGCGAACGGTTGCAATCCAGCCTGCTCGCACCGCCCTCACTCGATGAGCTGGCACATGAGTGTCACATGCGTAAAGAGACGCTGATCCGTACCTTTAAGCAGGACACCGGGCTGACGCCAGGAAGTTATCTGAATATCATACGGATTGACTATGCTCGCCAGCGGCTGCGGGCCGGGGACGAAATTGCCGATGTCGGCTACCAGAGCGGGTTTGCCGACCAGAGCCATTTCCATCGCACCTTTGTTCGCTACACCGCCGCCACACCGCGCCAGTACGCCTTGGGACGATCAATATCAGACAATAATTAACGCTGTGTCAGGTGTACGGTTATCTCAGATTCATTCTCTGAGGTCGCTATGTCACTGCTTGCTGAACTTTTTCCGTCTGCTTTTCCCGCGCTGGCGCTGGCGCATTTCGTCGCATTGCTTAGCCCCGGGCCGGACTTCTTTTTACTGGTCGGTTACGCCGTACGATACCGGATGCGCGGCAGCGTCGGGCTGTGCGTGGGGATCGCTTTAGGCAACGGGCTGTATATCCTGCTGGCAATTATCGGTTGGGGGATCCTGCGCCAGCTTCCCCTGTTGTTTACCATTATTGAGCTGCTGGGCGCGCTCTATTTGTTGTGGATTGGCAGCCTGCTGATACGCAGCCGCCCGCAAACGCTGACCGGAGCAGATGCCCAGTCTACCTGTCCAGGATTTGGCAAACAGCTACTGCTGGGGCTGGGTTCGTCACTGCTCAACCCAAAAAATGCGCTGTTCTATCTGGCGCTAATGACCGCCCTGCTCGGCCCGTCGGTAACGCTGCTGCAACAAACCATGAGCGGGATCTGGATGACCAGCGTGGTGCTGTGCTGGGATCTGCTGATCGTGATGTTCATCGGTTTACCGCAGATCCAGCGGCGCTTAACCAGAGGAATATTATGGGTAGAGCGTATCGCTGGGGGTGTATTGATTATCTTCGGTTGTGCTATCGCGCTGCGGTTTTTGCAGAGCATCGTAGTCTGATTTGCAGGGCGATTTTCTGCACATAAACCGGATAAACTCGTTTAATTAATATCCAATCCGCATTACACTGCGGAAGGTTATTACCCGTTCAACTTACTCTTCCTGAGGTGCGATGTGCTGATTGTTACCTGTAATCGTTACGTTTTCTGACCCCGCGTCAGTGAACGTATCTTCTGTTTGCGCTTCGCGCAGACAGCGTTTTTGATTACATGAAATTCAGTACATTTGCAGTCTGCTTTTTTTCTGTCATCGGTCTGACGTCTCAAAGACGGTATTGAATTTCGCTATTCCCGTTGAGGGTTTTCTCCCGACAAGGAGCTGTTTTATGCAACGGATTCTCGCGTTTTTCTCCCAACGCGCCACAACGCTATTTTTTCCTGTCGCGTTGATTTTATATGACTTCGCCGCCTATCTGTCGACGGACCTGATCCAGCCCGGCATCATCAATGTAGTACGTGATTTCAATGCCGATGTCAGCCTGGCACCCGCTGCGGTGAGCCTCTATCTGGCTGGCGGCATGGCGCTGCAATGGCTGCTGGGGCCGCTTTCCGACCGAATTGGCCGTCGACCGGTGCTGATTGCGGGGGCGTTAATCTTTACCCTCGCCTGCGCTGCCACGCTGTTCACTACCTCAATGACGCAATTTCTGGTCGCCCGATTTGTGCAGGGCACCAGCATCTGCTTTATCGCGACCGTAGGCTATGTCACGGTACAGGAGGCGTTTGGGCAAACGAAGGCCATTAAGTTAATGGCGATAATCACTTCCATTGTGCTCGTTGCACCGGTTATTGGCCCGCTTTCCGGGGCGGCGCTGATGCACTTTGTACACTGGAAGATCCTGTTTGCCATCATTGCCGTCATGGGGCTTATCGCCCTGATTGGGTTAACGTTAGCCATGCCGGAAACCGTCCAGCGCGGTGCGGTGCCGTTCAGCGCGCGCGGCGTACTGCGTGATTTCCGCGACGTTTTCCGCAACCGGGTGTTCCTGTTTGGCGCTGCCACGCTGGCGTTAAGCTATATCCCGATGATGAGCTGGGTGGCGGTCTCGCCGGTTATTCTGATCGACGCAGGCGGTATGAGCACATCGGAGTTTGCCTGGGCACAGGCCCCGGTGTTCGGCGCAGTGATCGTCGCCAATATGGTGGTGGTTCGTTTCGTGAAAGAGCCGACCCAGCCACGCTTTATCTGGCGGGCAGTCCCCATTCAGCTAAGCGGGCTGGCGGTGCTGATTGCCGGCAATTTACTGTGGCCGCACGTCTGGCTGTGGTCGGTACTGGGGACCAGCCTGTATGCGTTTGGTATTGGGATGATCTTCCCGACGCTGTTCCGCTTTACGCTGTTTTCCAACAACTTACCTAAAGGTACGGTCTCGGCGTCGCTCAATATGGTGATCCTGACGGTGATGGCGGTTGCTGTCGAAATTGGACGCTGGCTATGGTTTAACGGCGGCAGGATTTCGTTTCATCTGCTGGCGGTTGCTGCGGGGATCGCTGTCGTGTTCACGCTGGCAGGCTTACTCAAACGCGTACGTCAGCATGAGGCAACGACGTTAGCCACTGAAAACTAACCTGCCCGCTTATCCGGCCTACGACAACTATGTAGGCCGGATAAGCATTTGCGCCGCATCCGGCTACGATCACCTCACCTTACGCAATGCGTGCAAATCCCGCGTCCAGATCGGCAATCAGGTCGTCGATATCCTCAAGGCCGATATGCACCCTGACCAGCGTGCCGCTGAAATCCACCTCTCCAGCCGGGCGAATGCTATTTAGCTCTTCCGGCTGGTTCGCCAGAATGAGCGACTCAAATCCGCCCCACGAATAGGCCATATGGAACAGCGAGAAGTTATCGAGGAAATTCGCCATCTGTTCGTCGGTCAGTCTCTTTTTCAGTACAAACGAGAACAGGCCTGAGCTCCCGGTAAAATCACGCTGAAAATACTCATGGCCCGGACATTCCGGTAATGCCGGATGATTCACCCGCGCCACTTCCGGCCTTGCCGACAGCCAGCGGGCAATATGGATACTGCTCTCCTGATGCTGCTTAAGACGTACCGCCAGGGTGCGCAATCCGCGGCTGCCGTTGTAGGCCGTATCGGCGTCCAGCGTTTGCCCCATCAGATAGGAGTTCTCGCGCAGACGATCCCAACAACGGGCGTTGGACACCGCCGTGCCCAGCATGGCGTCCGAATGGCCGATGGTGTACTTCGTTCCCGCCTGAATGGAAATATCCACGCCATAATCCAGCGCTTTGAACAGCACGCCCGCCGCCCAGGTGTTGTCGATCATAATGACAATCTCCGGATTCACCGCGCGAATAGCCTTCACCATCCCCGGCACGTCCTGAACTTCCATGGTGATAGAACTTGGTGACTCAAGGAATACTACCTTCGTTTCCGGCCGCAGAAGATCGACAATGCCAGCGCCAATCAGCGGATCGTAATACGTTGTTTCCACGTTGAATTTGCTCAGGATCTTATTGCAAAAATCCTGGGTTGGCTCATAGGCTGCACCCGTCATCAGAATATGATCGCCACCCTGAACAAACGCCAGAATCGCATTGGTCACCGCTGCAGCACCACATGGGTACAACGCGCAGCCAACGCCGCCTTCCAGTTCGCTCATTGCCTTCTGGAAAGCAAAGTGGGTATAGGTTCCGCGACGGCCGTAAAACAGCTCGCCGTTCGCGCGATTGGCGGTGGCAAATTTCTTGTCCTTCACGGTATCAAATACCAGTGAAGAGGCGCGTTGGATCACCGGATTCACCGCTCCCTGGGTGTAGCGTTTATCGCGACCGGCAACAACCAGGTGCGTTTCAAGTTTCATTGCGTCTTTCATAACATCTCCTGTTCTTAATCCGTGTGAAACCTATACCACCGCAGCAGTAGAGTTTATTTCAGTGTTGGTCTGCTTTTTTCCAGCGAACCGTTCAACAATCTGCGCCGCATTCAAATCATGGATAACATTAATCAGTGTGGCCGGCGCATCGGTAATGGTGCCAAGCACCACCAGCATCGGGATTGCTTCCATCGGCAGGCCCAGCGTGGTGACGATAAAGATTTCACCGAGGAACGCCCCGCCCGGCACGCCGCCAACGATAATGGCGGAGAGCACCGCAATCAGCATCGTCAGGAAGAAGGTTTCGGTGGTGAATTCCATGCCCAGCACGGAATAGATAAAGACAATTTTTAGCGCGGCAATCATCGCCACGCCGCCCTTGTTGAGGTTAACCAGCAGCGGAATGGAGACATCAACGATTTCCGGGTTGATCCCCATCGCCTTACCGGCACGCAGCGTCACCGGGAGCGTCCCCAGCGAAGAGCAGGTCCCCAGCGCGGTCGCAGACGGTTCAATCGCGTTACGCCAGAAGGCTTTGACCGCCGGAATACCGCCGCCAATATACGAATAGAGAATCGAGCCAAAAACAAAATAGACCAGCGTGGCAACCATAAACAGGCCGATGGCGCGGGCAAAGGTTAATAATAGTGCAGAGTCCTGACTGGCCATGGTGGCGGCGAAGTAGCAGCCCAGACCAATCGGCGCGACCTTCATAATGATCGAGACGATCTTCATGATCACGGTATTGGCATCTTCCAGCAGCGACGCAATGCGTTTACCGGCCTGATCCGACTGGCCAATCGCCACACCGGCGATGATCGCCATTACGATCAGCGCCAGAATATTGGACTTAGAAAACAGTCCGATAAAGTCGCTGGTGGTGATCATACTGACAAAATCCATCTTGCCGCTGCCCGCCTGCACCGACTGCGAGAGATCGATAGTGACGCCCTGCGCCGGGTTATACCATAGCGCCAGCGCAACGATCCCGGCGGCTGGAATAAAGGCCATTGCGATCGAAACAATAAAGATTATCGCCATAATACGCCCCAGCCTTTTCAGGTCGGTCATACTGGCGATCGAAGACATGACGCTGATCCCCACCAGCGGCACAATAATCATAAATAACAGGTTCAGGAATATCTGACCTATTGGCTGGAGTTTACTTGCAAACGATGGGGCATAAATACCTAATAAGCCGCCAATCACCAGAGCAACTAATAAAATAATCGACGATTTGTAGGGTTCGAGTCGTGACCACATAATCGGTACCTTTAGAATAATAATTAATGAGATTAAATTCACAATGTGATGAGTTTCCGTTTCGCCTCCTTTTATTTTGTGACGTAACTCACCTAAGTTGTTATTTTTTCATTTTGCCAGCAAGTTGTTTCCTGTGATTCAATAGTTGCATGTTTAAAACGCGAATGTAACGGCCTATTCGTACCGTTTTTGCAAATCACTTGTGAATTAAAGGAAACTATGAGTACGCCGATTTCACTCAAGCATCTGGAGTTTTTTACTAAAATCGTCGACTGCGGAGGATTGTCAGAAGCCGCGGCGCAGCTCAACGTATCGCCGTCTGCGGTCAGCAAAAGTCTGGCCGCGATGGAAGACACGCTGGGCACGACATTAATTAAACGCACCACCCGCAGTATTACCCTGACCGACGCCGGGCAATATCTCTTCAATCGCGCTAATAAGCTTTTGAAAGAATTCGATGAAACGCTGAATACCACTTCAGGTTATTACCACAGCCCGCAGGGTGAATTACGCATAACCTGCTCAATTGCGTTTGGTTATTCCCGGCTGGTAAACCTGGTAGATAAATATCGCTCCCAGTTTCCGGATGTGAATCTGTATATCGATCTCAACGATAACTTCGTGAATCTGAACGAAACGGATTTCGACATCGCCCTGCGCATCTCCACCGCACCGCCGCAGAACTATGCGATGCGCAAGCTGGTGCCTGTTCGCTGGGCGTACTGTGCCTCACCCGGCTACCTCGCCAAAAAAGGCATGCCCCAGCGTCGAAGCGATCTGGTGGATCATGATTGTCTGGTTTATCCAGGCCTCACGCCGGTACTGAAAGTGGCGGATGAACAGGATCGTCTGCATCAGTTGAAACTGCATATGCCGATCCAGGCCAACAGCAGTCTGGTATTGCTGAAGTCAGTGTTAGAAGATCAGGGAGTGGCGTATTTGCCCACCTATCTGATTGGCGATCATATTCAAAAAGAAGAGATAACGCCGCTGATGCTCGACGGGACCATCACCTGTGAAACTCACGCCCTGTATGCGCTGTACTTTCCCAGCAAGTACAGCAATCCGAAGGTACGATCGTTTATCGATTTTCTGGTGGCGGAACTTGGACCCTTGCCCGCCTGGGACAACTGGATCCCTGAGTAAGCCCAGCCCACCTGAAAATGGGAGGCGCTCCACATTTTTTGCGCGATCCCCCCGTCTGGCTCTATCCTTAAGCCTATGAATAAAATTGCTGAACTCAAACGCGCCAAGCGACTGGCGCTCTCATTACTGCTGATTGCCGCCGCGACCTTCGTCATCACGCTGTTTCTGCCGCCTAACTTTTGGGTGCTGGGGATCAAAGCGATCGCCGAAGCGGCGATGGTGGGCGCGCTGGCGGACTGGTTTGCCGTGGTGGCGCTGTTTCGCCGGGTGCCGATCCCGTTTATCTCGCAGCACACGGCGATTATCCCGCGCAATAAGGATCGGATCGGCGAGAATCTCGGTCAGTTTGTGCAGGAAAAATTTCTCGACACCCAGTCGCTGGTCGCGCTGATCCGCCGCCATGAACCTGCGCTGTTGATCGGCAACTGGTTCAGCCAGCCGGAAAACGCCCAGCGAATTGGTCAGCATCTGTTGCAGATCATGAGCGGTTTTCTCGAACTGACCGACGACTCGCGCATTCAACGGCTGATCAAACGGGCGGTGCACAAGGCCATAGACAAGGTCGATCTCTCCGGTACCAGTGCGCTGATGCTGGAAAGCATGACCAAAAACAATCGCCATCAGGTGCTGCTCGACACGCTGATCGCCCAACTGATCGCCCTGCTCCAGCGCGACAGCTCGCGGGCGTTTATCGCCCGACAGGTAGTGCACTGGCTGGAGACCGAACATCCGCTGAAAGCAAAAATCCTGCCGACCGAATGGCTGGGCGAACACAGCGCCGAGCTGGTGTCTGATGCCGTTAACTCCTTGCTGGATGACATCAGCCACGATCGCGCGCATCAGATCCGCCATGCCTTCGATCGCGCTACGTTTAAGCTCATCGATAAACTCAAACACGATCCGGAGATGGCCGTGCGGGCCGAAAGCCTGAAAAGCTATCTGAAGGAAGATGAAGCCTTCAACCGTTATCTTGGCGAGCTGTGGGCAGACCTGCGCCAGTGGGTGAAAACCGACATTAACGCCGATGATTCCCGCGTGAAGCAGCGCATCGCCAGCGCCGGGCAGTGGTTCGGCGAAACGCTGGTAGCCGACAGCGCCCTGCGCGCCTCACTGAATGGGCATCTGGAGCAGGCCGCACATAAAGTGGCGCCAGAGTTCGCCACCTTCCTGACGCGCCATATTAGCGACACGGTGAAAAGCTGGGATGCACGCGATATGTCGCAGCAAATCGAGCTGAACATCGGTAAAGATTTGCAGTTTATCCGCGTCAACGGCACGCTGGTTGGCGGTTCTATTGGGCTGGTGTTATATCTGTTGTCGCAAATTCCTTCCCTGCTGACGCTGGCGAATTTTTAAGGAGAAAAATTCAATGACGATGAACATCCGCATTTTTTCCCTGCGCGAAACACCGGAAAAACTGCACGAGGTCACCGCTTACTTTCAGCAACAATGGGCCTCAGAAGACTCCGTGAAGGTATACGAAGATGCGCTGCATCGTTGCATTGGCGCAAAGAACCCGCTACCGCAGTGGTACTGGCTGCAGGACGGCGACAGCATCGTTGGCTGCGCCGGATTGATCACTAATGATTTTATCAGTCGCGGCGAACTGTGGCCGTGGCTATGCGCGCTCTATGTCGATCCTCGCTATCGTGGTCACGGTCTGGCGTTTCGCCTGATTGAACATATTGCGCAGCAGGCTAAACAGCTAGGCTTTATGCAGCTCCATTTGTGTACTGACCTGGAAGGTTTATACGAGAAAGCGGGATTTTACTTTGACGGGCCGGGCTATCATCCGTGGGGGGAAGTCTCACGGGTCTACAGTCGTAATCTGTAAGCGCACAATTGTTGCACATCAATAAAGCCAGATAAATTGCATGGTTATAATGCGACGTCTTTTTACTGTCTCCCGTGTTACGGGGAAGGAAAATCATGTCGCTAATCACCGATTTACCCGCCATTTTTAATCAATTCTCCGACGCCCGTCAGAAAGGTTTTCTCACCGTAATGGATCTTAAAGAGCAGGGTATCCCGCTCGTTGGGACCTATTGCACCTTTATGCCGCAGGAGATAGCGATGGCGGCAGGTGCGGTCGTCGTTTCGCTATGCTCAACCTCTGATGAAACGATTGAAGAGGCCGAAAAAGATCTGCCACGAAACCTGTGTCCGCTGATCAAAAGCAGCTACGGGTTCGGTAAAACGGATAAATGTCCGTACTTCTACTTCTCTGACCTGGTGGTGGGCGAAACGACCTGCGATGGTAAAAAGAAGATGTACGAGTACATGGCTGAATTTAAAGCGGTACATGTGATGCAACTGCCCAACAGCGCCAGTGATGCGGCTTCGCGGGCGCTGTGGAAAGCCGAGATCCTGCGTCTGCAGCAGGCAATCGAAGCCCGTTTTGGCACCCCGATTACCGAAGCCGCGCTACGTGAAGCCGTCATTCTCAAAAACCAGGAACGTCGTGCACTGGCGAACTTCTACCGCGTTGGTCAGCTCAACCCACCCGCACTCAGCGGCAGTGACATTCTGAAAGTCGTCTACGGTGCAACCTTCCGCTTTGATAAAGAAGCACTGATCGACGAGCTTAATAGCATGGCCGAGCGGGTACATCAGGAATGGCAGGCCGGGAAACGTCTGGCGTCGCGTCCACGCATACTGATAACCGGCTGCCCCATCGGCGGCGCGGCAGAAAAAGTGGTTCGTGCCATTGAAGAAAACGGCGGTTGGGTGGTGGGTTATGAAAACTGTACCGGTGCGAAAGCCACTGAACAGTGCGTGGAGGAAACTGGCGACGTCTACGACGCTCTGACCGATAAATACCTCGCCATAGGCTGCTCATGTATTTCCCCTAACGATCAGCGTCTGCAAATGCTCAGCCAAATGGTTGAAGAGTACCAGGCTGACGGCGTCGTCGATGTCATTTTACAGGCTTGTCACACTTACGCCGTTGAATCACTCGCCATCAAACGCCACGTCCGCCAACAGCACAACATTCCCTATATCGCTATTGAAACCGACTACTCCAGCGCGGATATCGGCCAACTTAGCACTCGTGTCGCCGCGTTCATTGAAATGTTGTGAGGAACAGGGATGACATACTCAATAGGGATCGATTCCGGCTCCACGGCGACTAAAGGTATTTTGCTGGAAAAGAACGTCATCAGACGTCGCTTCCTCTGCCCAACGCCATTTCGCCCTGCCGAAGCGATCGCGCAGGCATGGGAAACGCTGCAGGCGGGGCTGGACGATAGACCATTTTTAACCCTCACTGGCTACGGACGGCAGCTTGTGGATTATGCCGACAAACAGGTCACTGAAATTTCCTGCCACGGGCTGGGAGCACGCTTGCTGGCTCCCGGCACCCGCACAGTGATTGATATCGGCGGCCAAGACAGTAAAGTCATCCAGTTAGATGATGATGGCAACCTCAGCGATTTCTTAATGAATGACAAATGTGCGGCAGGAACCGGACGATTTCTGGAAGTCATCTCACGTACGCTCGGCGCCAGCGTAGAGCAGTTAGATGCGATTACCGCTGGCGTCGAACCACATGCCATCACCAGCATGTGTACGGTTTTTGCCGAGTCAGAGGTCATCAGCCTGCGCTCTGCGGGTGTCGCGCCGGAGGCAATTTTAGCGGGAGTGATCAACGCGATGGCCCGACGCAGCGCGAATTTCATCGGGCGGCTTTCAGGGCAGGCTCCACTGTTATTTACCGGGGGAGTAAGCCACTGTCACGCCTTTGCCCGTATGCTTGAAGGCCACGTTGGCATTCCCGTACACACGCATCCCGATGCGCAGTTTGCCGGGGCGATTGGGGCCGCGTTAATAGGCCAGCGTCAGGGGAAACGTAAGTGAAGGAAGCACTGTTCCTGTTTCATTCTACCCTCGGCGTCATCAAAACGCGTAAAGCGCTACAGGCTGCGGGTATGTGCTTTCGGGTGGCAGATATTCCCCGCGAGCTACGCGGTGGCTGCGGGCTGTGCATTTACATCGACTGCGTTGCTGGCAAGGAGGATGAGTGGATAATTCCGGGTCATACCGAATCTATCTACCGTCTTGAAAACGGAGGCTGGCGCTGCCTTGCCACTTTTCCCCCTTCCTGAACGTACCAGGGGACTTAGTTTTATTTTACTTTTCATTATCATTTACGCATGTAATATAACAATTATCAGTTAACAGCGCGAAATGAGAGTCCGTATGTCCCAGGGAAGCCCAGATTCAAATCGTCATGCCATCAACGTCGCGCTTTTTGGCATGCTGGTCTTAACGCTGGGTATGGGAATTGGGCGCTTTCTGTATACGCCAATGCTGCCGGTGCTGCTGTTGGAAGGTCAATTTACGTTTGACCAACTCTCCTGGATTGCCAGCGCCAACTACGCCGGGTATCTGGCAGGAAGCCTGCTTTTCTCCTTCGGGCTCTTCCATCATCCTTCACGCTTACGCCCGATGTTGCTAACGTCCGCGCTCGCTACCGCAGGGCTGATTCTGGCGATGGCCAGCTTTACGCAGCCCGCGCTGGTGATGCTGATCCGCTTTCTGGCGGGTGTCGCCAGTGCCGGTATGATGATCTTTGGCTCAATGATCGTTCTGCATCATACCCGGCATCCCTTCGTGATCGCGGCATTGTTCTCCGGCGTTGGTGCAGGCATTTTGCTGGGCAATGAATATGTCATTAGCGGTCTGCATTTTGCGCTTTCATCGCACGCGCTCTGGCTGGGCGCGGCGGCAGCCTCGGCTCTGTTCTTTGTGCTACTGGTTATACTCCTGCCATCTCGCGACCACGTGCTCCCCGCCGCGGCCCCGGTAAAAACAGAGCATCAGCCTATGTCCTGGTGGCTGCTGGCGCTGCTGTACGGGCTGGCCGGATTTGGCTACATCATTGTCGCCACCTACCTGCCGCTGATGGCGAAAAGCGCCGGATCGCCGCTGCTGACTGCCCATCTCTGGTCGCTGGTCGGCATATCGATAATTCCGGGGTGTTTCGCCTGGCTGTGGGCCGCCCGACGCTGGGGAGTATTGCAATGCCTGACGGCGAATTTGCTGATTCAAAGCGCCTGCGTGGTCATGACGCTCGCCAGCGGCTCCTTGCCGCTGCTGGTGATAAGCAGCATGGGGTTTGGCGCAACGTTTATGGGAACCACTTCACTGGTGATGCCGCTTGCCCGACAGCTTAGCGTACCGCGCAATATTAATCTGCTGGGCCTGGTCACTCTGACTTACGGTATTGGGCAAATACTTGGTCCGCTATTAACCAGCCTGCTGGGAAGCGGCGCACAGGCGATCGTTAACGCCACGGTGTGCGGCGCCGTCGCGTTGTTTATTGCGGCACTTATCAGCCTCACGCAATTATACAAACAACGTTTCGCCTCGCCCAAAAAAGTATAACCGGCAACCTTTTAAAGAAGGTATATTCGGATTAGTCCGCAATTAAATGTCAACATTTAATAAACCGCAAATAATCGGTAATTACCTTTCAGACAAATTATAATTCCCGGCTGTTCATTTATAAACTCAATTTAAAATGCGTAAAAATGGACATATTAATTCAACATCAACACCATCGTCGGGAAAAGTACATGTCGTGGTTAAAAAAAACATTACTGGGGTTAATTATTTTGGCAGGTTTAATTGGCACGCTAAAGGATTATAAAGACTTTGGCCTGTTTGGTGCACTGGGATTGTTTATTATCTTCCTGTTATCAACAACGTTCTTATGGCAATGGGCTTCTGGCAGGTTACCGGAGATAACAAAGTTACAGGCCATATTTATTTTATTGGCCAGCGCGATAGCCTCTATTTTTGTTATCAATATGGCCATTGCCGGTAATTTGCATGTGGATTTAATGGAAGTCATGCGCGTTACCATTACGCATAATCCACTTTTTTATCTGATCCTCTGCGTGGTTGCATGGGTAAAAGTGGGCATCTGGCAATGGCTTTTTCGCAGTGTACAGATGAAAGAGAGTCAGCCGGTTTAAACACCGCAGAGATAAAAAAGGCGTCTTAAACAAGACGCCTTTTTCATAGCAGAACAAAAAACTTAGAACTGATAGGTCAGACCCGCAACAACCTGGTTGTCGCCGTCAGCGCCATCGAGCAGGTTAATTTTGTAACCCACATCAGCAACCATGTTTTTGTTGAAGTAGTAATCCGTACCCAGCGCTACGTATTCGGTCAGGTCATTATTGTTGTTGTCACGCGCGTGGACGTAAGCCACGTTCGGACGCAGACCGAAATCAAACACATACGCGGCCATGGCTTCAAAGTGCTCAGCTTTGTCCGCATCCTGAATCAGGTTGTGGGACTCACCGTACATGGTTGCAACGTAGATAGCGTTAGCATCATATTTCAGACCAGCGCCCCAGAACTCTGCGTTTTCGCCATCCCAGCCATTTTTTTTCTGCTGAGCAGTCACTGCGCTGGTTGTGTAGGCCGCAATGGCAGATACGCCAGAATCTGCAATATTGTCATAGCCCAGCGAGAAGCCGTAGCCATTACCGTGCTGTTTCGTCGGATCCTTATTGGTATCATCCTGACCCTGATATTGCGCGCCAACGCTCAGACCATCAACGGCACCAAACAGATTTTTGGTACGGAGTGTTGCAACGCCAGAAGTGCGTGTAGTAAGGAAGCGGTCAGTATTTTCAAAGGAGTCACCGCCGAACTCTGAAAGAGTGTCAGTGTAAGCTCCCACGTCGTAAGCGATACCGTAGTTACGACCGTAGTCAAAACTAACGTCATGGCCATAATCCAGGCCAGCAAACGCCAGACGTGTATTAACGCCATTCTGAGAACCTTCTGCTTTAGAGGCATCAAACTGACTTTCAAATTGGCCATAACCGGTCAGTTGATCGTTGATTTGTGTCTCACCGCGAAAACCCAGACGCGCGTAGGTACCATCGGCATCGGTGCCGTCAGTCCATGAATGGACCGCTTTTACTTTGCCGTACAGATCCAGTTTGTTGCCATCTTTATTATAAATTTCCGCTGCATGAACGGAGGTTACCCCTAATGCCATTACAGCTAATGCCACTACTGTCTTTTTCATGTTGTTACTCACTTTTAATTGTGAATTTTGCTATCAACTTTGTTATGAAGGCAGAATGCCCACATAAAAAAGTCCCCTCCAGATAAGGGGAAACACCAATAACACACCAAAAAAATATACCAATAAAGGCAATAATGAAGTGGCAAGACATATTTCAACTTTGGGTTTTAAATAAAACCCGAACAGAGAGTAATTACTTAGGTTCTTCGTTTGTGCTCTCATTAATAGAGCGATGCAACATTAATGCCTCGGCAATAATGTCTTGTTTACTTTTACGGGTTTCAAATGCCAGTGTCCGAACATATTCCCATAGAGAAGTATCGACACGGGCACTTAATAGAACCATATCTTTTGATCGGGTTCCCCTGGCTTTTCGGATATCAGGGTAATCTCGAGAGGGCATAGTCATCTCCTGAACGCAAACACGCTTATGGCGATGAAATATGCAGTCAGTGTAAAAACATGTCAACGGCAAAATACAGTCACAATAGTAATGAAACTGTTAATAAAGAACAAAAAACTGGAACGTTATTTCAAATGAAAGATAACTTGATTATAGAATAATGTGTAATGTTAGCTTTACATATATCCGTTTTTATTCATATGATTAAAAAGCCACGAATCATTCACATTAATAATGATACACAATCAAAACATCACTACAGACAATGGGTTACATGCCGTTATTAATGTCTACTTTTACGCAAACCACCTGTTTTTATGCGCTGTTATGCCAGGCGGCCCTGCACTATCTGCAGCGGAAATCACTTTGATTCTCACTTAATACAGACCTGTATTGTCTAAAAATAAGCACAAAAAGGTAAAAATAAGGTAAATAGCGCATTTTTTCGCAAGCAAAAATAAGTTGTTTTTAATTGATGAAAATCAATTTACATCACACAGGAGCGGCGAAAAAAATAATCATTGAAGACTATGGAAACCATTTTTTACATGAGGTTTAAGACGTGAAAAGAAAGGTTGTTATGCAATACCGAGCGGGCCGGAACAGCCCGCGTGAGAGGTGGTAAAATCAGGCGTTAACTTTATCCAACGGCCAGGAGTCAAACAGATAGCCATCGAAGTCGATGTCATCAACATTTGAAAACTCCAGCAGGCGCTGTTTGACGTTTTCCAGATGCTGCCACATCGCCAGCTTGGCCGCGCGAGCGTCCTTTTTGATTAACGCCGCCAGGATCTGTTTATGGTCGCCCATCCACTCTTTACGATAGTGGGTATCATCGAGATGGCTATGAAGCTGGATCCACATCGGGTT
>ERZ1026931.101-NODE-101-length-38310-cov-8.162253_pt1 | contig 38310 bp, 28 predicted proteins | sample MGYA00519253_ERZ1026931 | MGnify/ENA primary metagenome ERZ1026931 (study PRJEB26926, sample SAMN06164831) | human gut metagenome | biome: ENVO:00009003; feature: ENVO:2100002; material: ENVO:00002003 | host: Homo sapiens | place: USA | collected 2012 ... | reverse complement strand
ATTGTCCAAGGTGTCTTTTATAATCGTCTGCGTTATTCAATTTACAAGATACAGCGTGCTGACCGCACTCGCGGTTAGCTTGCTCAGTATATCACGCGCTCTGTACTTTGTCAAGAACTTTTTTCGTCCTTTTTCATTTTCCTTTGCACGCAATTTACTTTCGCTGCCGTCTCTCTCGAAACAGCTTGCATATATTACCACGCCGCCTTCCCTTTGTCAAGCCTTAATTCGACATTTTCTGAAAAAATTTGGAAGCCTCCGGAGAGGCTTCCAAATTCACTTGTTTTCTTATTCCGCGTCGTCGATCAGGCCGTAGCCCCCATCGTTTCTGCGGTACACCACGGCAAAGCTCCCGCCGTTGTCCTCGTCACGGAACGCGAAGAAATTGTGCTCCAGCAGGTTCATCTGCATGACCGCTTCTTCGCGGGTCATGGGCTTGAAGTAGAAGCTCTTGACTTTCTTCAGGCTGAGATCGTCTTCCTCCGTCTCCGGAACGAAGCTGGTCTCCTCCTGCACCGTGCGGGTGAAGGCATCCTGACGCAGACGGCGGGCGAGCCGGGTCTTGTTCTTGCGGATCTGGCCCTCGATGGTGGCGACGGCGGCGTCGATAGACGCGAACATATCCGAAGTGCTTTCACTTGCCCGGAACCAGGTTCCCGCACCGTGAACGGTGAGTTCCACGTTGTTCTGGTTCTTCTCTACAGAAAAGACGATGAGTGCTTCCGCATCCTCCTCAAAAAAGCGCGCCAGCTTCATGACCTTTTTCTCGGCATAAGCGTGGACATTCCCGGGAAGCTTTACTTTTTTTTCACTGTACTGGAATTTCATATGCGGCAGCTCCTTTCGTTTCACCGATCTTTCGGTGTAAGGTTACTATACCACATTTTCCTCATTCCGACAAGGGGCGGCCGGGTTTTCATTTATTCAGACACGTAGCGGAATACCGCGCCGTCCGGCAAATCTTCGCCCATGAAGTCGGAAGACCCGCTTCGGACAAATACAATTGTATCGTTATCCAGAACCTGGAATATCCAGACATTTCCCCCATTATCCGCCCGCAGCCTGACCTTTCCGTCCAGCTGGACAGTCCCGGTATACGCGAATGACATCCTCGGATCCATTCCGAAGACAAACCGTATCTTTTCCCCGGACATATCAAAGTGGATAGCCGGGGCATTCCCGCTGCCGTCCTCCGTTACCATGCGGTAAGTTCCCTCGGAAATCCCACACACCGTTTTGCTGCGAAGCAGTAGGAAACAAGCGGCTACTGCCAGTATCACCCCTGCACACAGAGCAATCTTAATCGTCCGCTTCATCTTCATCGTCCAGCAGCTCCGCCATGGTCAGATTGTAGACCGCTTCCGCTTTCTTTTCAAAGAGCTTCCCAAGGCGCACCGCCTGACGCTGGTTCGGTGCCAGCAGCTCCAGGGTCATGAGATTGCCCATCTCGTCATCCAGCGCCATGACCACGGAATAGTCCCCGTTATCCCGGGGGATGATCTGGGTCTTGACGAAGCTGGAACGGCGAATCTGACGGTTGAACCGGTTGACGGCGTTGTCCGCCCGGCATTTGACCGTGTAGGCGATGGAATCCTCCGTCAGGGAGCCGTCCGCCTTGCCCTTGTCCGTGATCTCGTAGCAATCGTTCTCCACCTGCTTCAGGTGACCGGACTTCACCATTTCAGGAATCGCGGTGCAGACGTCGAAATAGCTCAGGCAGTCGTCCTGATAGCAAAGCTCGTAGATCTGCTGCATATTCACGGGATAGTTGACCCTTGCCATCACGAACAGGATCAGCACCTTCACGTCCATCATATCATGTATAAATCCAAGTCTCTGCATACGCTTCACCCCTTTTTCTTTCATTATACAGAAAAGTTCCGAAAAATCAAGCACCAGCAGAGAACGCCCTGCATATTCTGGCAGGAAGGAGTGATGCCGATGGATGACAAACGGCTTTACTGCGCCGGCGGCACGGCGGCCGCCCGCTATGCCGGAGAATATCTGGGAAATTTTTACATTGATCTGGCCGAGCGCCCCGGCTCTGACGTGGGCGCGGTACTGCTGGACGTTCCCAGCTTCGCGCCGGATGGGACGCTTCGCATGGGGGGAAGTGTGGAAAATCTGCTGGCGCAGCTTCCGCCGGACGTGACGGTCTGCGGTGGAAATCTTGACCACCCGGCGCTGGACAATTACCGGTGTATCGATTTTTTGAAGGATGCCCAGTATCAGGCGGAAAACGCCTACATAACCGCCGAGTGCGCCGTGGAGATCGCCCTGTCCTACCTGCCCATGACCCTGCGGCAGTGTCCCGTGCTGGTGATCGGCTGGGGACGCATCGGGAAATGTCTGGGGCAGATTCTCCACGCCCTGGGGGCTGACCTGACCGTCGCGGCGCGGAAGGACGCCGACCGCGCCATGTGCCGGGGGCTGGGCTACGCCGCGGTGGATACCGCCCGGATGGTGGAGACTTTGGGCAAGTACCGCCTGATTCTCAACACCGCGCCGGAAAGGCTGCTGACCAAGGAACAGCTCGCCCAGTGCCACCCCGACTGCGTGAAAATCGACCTTGCGTCCAGAACCGGCATGGAGGACGATTCCGTCATCGTGGCGCGGGGCTTGCCGGGCGTCCACATGCCGGAAAGCTCCGGCCGTCTCATCGCGGAAACCTACGTTCGCTTGTGCAGGGAGGAATGATAATGGAAATCGGATTTGCCGTGTGCGGCTCGTTTTGTACTTATCCTATTGTGTTCCCCGTTATGGAGCAGCTCAGCCGGGAGCATCACGTGACCCCCATTTTCTCCGACGCCGCCTACAGCGTTGACAGCCGCTTCGGGACGGCGCGGGAGCATATCGTCATGGCGGAAACCATCTGCGGCACGCCGCCGCTGCACACCCTTGCCCAGGTGGAGCCGGTGGGGCCAAAGAAGCTGTTTGACATTCTCATCATCGCCCCCTGCACCGGAAATACCCTGGCAAAACTCGCCCATTCCATCGCCGACACCCCGGTGACCATGGCGGCGAAAAGTCACCTGCGCAACGGCCGTCCGGTTCTCGTCGCAGTGTCCAGCAACGACGCGCTGGCGGGCGCGGCGGAGAATATCGGCAGGCTGCTCGCCCGGAAGCACTATTATTTCGTCCCCTTCGGTCAGGACGACGCCGTAAAGAAGCCCACCAGCATGGTCGCGGACTTTGCGATGATTCCCCAGGCCATGACGGAAGCGCTGGCGGGGCGGCAGATTCAGCCGGTTCTTTTATAACTTTTTCTTGCATTTTTCGGGAATATCTGGTAAAATGAGAATCGTCAGAATGGTACGCAAACCAGCATCACATAGGAAGCCCTACCCACACCCCGGCGGCGGCTACTCCCGCCGGGAACGTCACAGTCAGGAGGAAACCATATGGGTAAATTGATCGTTCGAATTGCGTCTCTGCTGCTGATCGCGGCATTCCTGCCCACGGCGGTTCTGGCCGCGGAATGGAATCTGGAAAACGGCAGCATTGAGATCACCGCCACCGCAAATGCCGAGGGCGGCACGACCCAGACCGTCTCTCAGGGAGGAAGCAGCGCAGAGGACAGCAACCCCACCATCACCAGCAACGGTAATCAAACCAGCAACACCATCACCATCAAGGCGGATGACGGTACCACCGCCAATGTGACCATCAAGGACACCAATATCAGCACCGGCAGCGCCGCAATCAAAACTGAGGGCAATGGCAACGTCAATCTGAACGTGGAAGGCACCAACACCGTTACAAGCGGCCACGATCATGCCGGTGTGGAAAAGTCCAATGACGGCAACCTGACCATCGGCTCCGAGAGCGGCAACGGAAAGCTGACCGCCAATGGCGGGGCGTACGGTGCTGGCATCGGCGGCGGTGCTAGAGGCGACGGCACTGATATCACCATTTCCGGCGGAGAAGTCACCGCCAACGGTGGAATAAACAGTGCTGGCATCGGTGGCGGATTACGCGCCAGTGGAAGGGATATCACCATCTCCAAGGATTCCCAAGTGAAAGCCGCAGGCGGAGCTGGAGACTCATGGGACGGCTGCGGCGCAGCCATCGGCAACGGTGGATATAACCACTGGGGTTATGAGCCGGTTGACGGCAGTGAGAAAGAACCGGACATCTCCGGGCTGTATACTACCGGCAAGGTAGAGCGCAAACGCGGCGACGGAACCGTTCTGGACACCATCATCGGCACGGTAAAATCCGCTTCCGCCGAGGAAGAACCCGACAAGCGGGAGCCGCTCTACCGGGTACTCAACCTGGATGGCAGCAGCCTGAAGCACCAGGCGGAAACCGCGGACGGCGTTCTGATCCTGACGGCCAGTGCCGACGGTGCCATTCTTACCGGCACCCTCCGGGCGCTGGGCTATCTGCAGAACCAGGGCATTGAGAAAATCACCTTCACCGACGGCACCCACACGGCGACCATCGTTCTTGCCGAGCTGATCGCCAAGGGCGAAGCCGAGGCCGTCTACGTCCTCACCCTGGGCGCGGCAAACACCCTGACCCTGAACGGCGAAGCCATTGATTTCTGATTATAATACACAATGCGCCCCCGGTTCTGTCGAACCGGGGGCTTACATATATTATAGACTTTCAACTTCGTCCAGCCACAGTCTTGCGCCGGCGTCGCTGGGCATCCGCCAGTCCCCTCTGGGGCTGAGGGTGACGGAGCCGACCTTCACGCCGTCGGGCAGGCAGCTGCGCTTGAACTGCTGGGTGAAGAACCGGCGATAGAAGGTTTTCAGCCATTTTTTGATGACTTCCGGCTCAAAATCCCCCGCGAACGCCCGACAGGCCAGGGTGTAGATTTTCGTGGGGCGGAAGCCGAAGCGGAGGACATAATACAGGAAAAAGTCATGCAGCGCGTAGGGGCCGACCAGATCCTCGGTGTGCTGGGCGATCTTCCCCTCGGCGTCCGGGGGCAGCAGCTCCGGGCTGATGGGGGTGTCCAGAATGTCCTGAAGCACCGCCCGGGAGGGGGCGAAGGCGGGCATTTCCGAAATCGCGTCGATCATCCAGCGGATCAGGGTCTTGGGAATGGAGGCGTTCACGCCGTACATGCTCATGTGGTCGCCGTTGTAGGTACACCAGCCGAGAGCCAGCTCGCTCAAATCGCCGGTGCCCACCACGATACCGCCGACGACACTGGCGTAGTCCATGAGGATCTGCGTCCGTTCTCTGGCCTGAGAGTTTTCGTAGGTGCCGTTGTGGATACTTGGGTCGTGGCCGATGTCGGAAAAGTGGAGGTTCACCGCGTCCTTGATATTGATTTCCTTGCAGGAAATTCCCAGGGTGCGCATCAGCTCCCAGGAGTTGTTGTACGTCCGGTCGGAGGTGCCGAAGCAGGGCATGGTCACGCCGCAGACGTCGGACGCAGGCCGCCCCAGCTGACGCATGGCCTCCACGGACACCAGCAGCGCCAGCGTGGAGTCCAGTCCCCCGGAAATGCCGACGACCGCTTTCGCGCTGTCCAGAATGGACAGCCGCTGTTTCAGCCCCGCCACCTGCATGTGGAAAATTTCCATGCACCGCTGGACGCGGTTCTGCTTCCCCGCGGGGACGAAGGGCAGCTTCGACAGCGGATAATCTGCGCCGTCGCTGCGAAGCTCCGGGGCGTTGGTGTCAACAAGCACGGCGGGATGTCCCGGATTCTGCTGGGCGGCGTCCTTGAAGCCCTTGTTTTTCATCCGGTCGGCGCGGATTCTGCCAAGGTCGCAGTCGCAGACCAGCATATAGTCCGACGCGATGGGTTCTTCCGTTTCGGCAAGGAGCCTTCCGTCCTCCCCGATCAGGCTCTGGCCGGAGAAAATCAAATCCTGTGTGGACTCCGTGGAACCGGCGGAACAGTAGGCGTAAACGCAGTTCAGCGCGGCGGACTGGTGCTGCACCAGCCCCCGGCGGTAGGCGCGCTTGCCGATGGTTTCGTTGGAGGCGGAGAGGTTCAGAATCACCTCCGCGCCGTTCAGCGCCAGAAGCGTAGACGGCGGCAGGGGCGTCCACATATCCTCGCAGATCTCCACGCCCAGCAGCGTTCCGCCAACGCGGAAAACGGCTCTCGGGAGAACGGGGACAGGCTCGCCCAGAAGCTCCGCCACATCCTCCGTCACCTCCGCCCCGGAGGAAAACCAGCGCTTTTCGTAAAACTCATTATAATTGGGAATGTAGGTCTTCGGCACCAGGGCGTGAATCTTTCCCCGGGAAATGACGGCGGCGCAGTTGTACAGCCGCATTCCCGTCCGGACGGGCAGTCCCACCACCGCCGTTACATTGGGGTAATTCTTCGTGTAACCGGCAATTTTTCGGATTCCCTGCTGAACTCCCGTCCAAAGGGTGTCCTGAAAGAACAAATCCTGACAGGAATACCCGGTAAGCGCCAGCTCCGGGAACAGGACGATATCCGCCTGCCGCGCATCGGCTTTTTCAATGTAGGCGCAGATATCCTCCGCGTTCTTCGCCGTATCCCCCACCCTGACCGCCGGTACGGCGCAGGCAATTCTGATAAAATCCAGCATAGGAATTCCTCCCGATCTTTTTCTGAGGGTATCATACCATACTCTTCCCGATTTGCCAAGAGAATATAAAAAATTTGCGGGGAAAGGCCATTTGCCCTCCCCCGCTGTCTTTTGTTAGATTCCGGAAAGCTGGCGCAGCTTGTCCGCCAGATCCGTCTGCTCCCACGGGCGGCTCTCAATGCCGAAGTGGCCGTGGGCGGCGGTGTCCGCGTAGATGGGACGGCGCAGGTCGAGCTTGCGGATAATCCCGGCGGGGGTCATGTCGCAGGTCTCCCGCAGAAGCTCCGTCATTTTCTCGTCGGAGATTTTGCCGGTGCCGTAGCTGTCCACCCGAAGGGACACCGGCTGGGCAACGCCGATGGCGTAGGCCAGCTGCACCTGCACCTTGGTTGCAAGACCCGCGGCGACCAGATTTTTGGCCATGTATCTCGCCATATACGCCGCGCTGCGGTCAACCTTGGTGGGGTCCTTGCCGGAGAACGCGCCGCCGCCGTGGGAGAAATAGCCGCCGTAGGTGTCCACGATGATCTTCCGGCCGGTCAGGCCGGTATCGCCGTTGGGGCCGCCGATGACGAAATTGCCGGTGGGGTTGATGTGGATATGGGCAACGTTCTCAATGTGGAAGCCGTAACGCTCCAGAACCGGGGCGATCACATTCTCCCGGACATACTTTCTCAGCGCTTCGATGGCAAAATCCGCGCTGTGCATGATGGAGACGACCACGGTATCGATGCCCACCACGTTGCCCTGCTCGTCGAATTCCACCGTGACCTGGGTCTTTCCGTCGGGGCGAAGCAAGTCCGTCTCGTGGACGCACTGGGTCAGGCGGCTGCACAGGGCGCGGCTGAGGGCTGCGGGCAGGGGCATCAGTTCCGGGGTCTGGGTGCAGGCGCCGCCGAACATCATGCCCTGATCGCCCGCGCCGCCGACCTCGTCGTTGGTTCCCAGCGCAATATCGGCGGACTGGGTATGAATGCGGCACTGAATTTCCACCGTGTCGGCATCGAAGCCGTCGCCGGGGTAGACATAGCCGATCTTCCGGATGGCCTCCCGGGCAACGGCAGCGTAGTCAACGGTAGCTTTCGTGGTGATCTCGCCGCAGATGATGCAGAAATTTGTGGTGACCATGGTCTCGCAGGCCACGCGGGAGTTGGGATCCTGGGCCAGGCAGGCGTCCAGAATGGCGTCGGAGATGGAGTCCGCTACTTTGTCAGGGTGTCCGTTGGTGACACATTCTGAGGTAAAAAGTCTTTTTTCCATTTTGTTTTTCCTTTCTGTCTATCTAAATTGAAAAAGAAAAACCGCACACCGAAGATTCGATGTGCGTCAGTATCGAATCCTCATCTTTCGTTTGCCGCCGGATTTGGCACCTTGTATAAACAGGTTGCCGGGTTTCATCGGGCCGTTCCCTCCACCACTCTTGATAAGGCTTGTATGCAGTTCAACACTGTATTCTACACGATTTTCTAAAAAAGTCAAGCTTTTTGTTTACAAATCCGATATAGACATTTGAATGAATTGCTGATAGAATGGGGATACGTTTTTTATACTGAACTTCCATTATGATCTTTAGAAAAGATTTTAATCAGGAAATAGTATTAGGAGTTGAGTACCGTGAAAAATTTACGCAAAAAATTTGAGCTTTTCTGCTTCAAAAACCGGGATAAGGGCATCCCCAATCTGATGCTTTACATCGTCATCGGCACCGCCGTGGTCTACCTGTTCAGCCAGATGTCCGGCAACGCCCTTCTGTACAGCACCCTCCGATTTGACCGGACGAGCATTCTTCAGGGACAGGTCTGGCGGCTGATCACCTATCCCCTGACCTACAGCGCCGGGAACATTCTGCTCACCGCCATCACCCTGCTGTGCTACTACTCCCTGGGCAGGGCCATGGAAAATGTGTGGGGCACCCTGCGGTTCAACCTGTTCTACCTCACCGGCGTGGTGATGATGGACATTTACTGCATGATCTTCGGCGGTCAGGCCAGCGTCACCTATCTGAACCTGAGCCTGTTCCTCAGCTATGCCACGCTGTACCCCGACGCGAATTTCCTGCTTTTCTTCATCATCCCCGTGAAAGCGTGGATTTTCGCGCTGATCGATCTGGCGATGGTGCTGCTCAGTCTGTTTACCGACCCCTTCCCCTACAATCTGTTCCCCGTAATCGCCCTTGCCAACTATTTTCTCTTTTTCGGCAAGGACGTGATGAACGTGATTCCCATGTCCTGGCGTGCCAATGCCAGCCGCCTGTTCCGCAGGAAGCCCAAACAGCCCAAGGCAAAGGTCATTCATTTCAACGCCGGCTCCTACGAAGCCTCCACCGCCACGCCGAAAGCCCCCTACACCCACCGCTGCACGATCTGCGGACGCACCGATGTGACAAATCCGGAGCTGGAATTCCGCTACTGCTCCAAGTGCAAGGGCTACTACTGCTACTGTCAGGATCATATCAACAATCATACGCATATTCAGTGATCCCCGGCTTTGGAAAAATGGGACGATTTTTGTAAATTCCTCTTGCAATATTCCGCCGCCCATGGTATAATGTCCGCAGCTACTGAACAAGGAGACTGTTATCATGGTCACCATGAATTCTTCTGTGCGCTTTTCCTTTTATTACTATTACTTTTTTACCCGAAAAAAGTAATAGCGATTTGTGCTGCAGAAAATTTTCAGGAGCTTAAAGGGTTATCTCAAGACGCCGCACGAATTGCCGTGCGGCGTTATTTTATTATCAGGAGATGTTAAGCAATGATCGCAGTATTGAAAAACGGCACCACGCCCTCCCAGATCCAGCACCTTGTGGACTGGCTCAAAAATATGAATCTGGACGTTCACATTTCCGAAGGTTCGGAGGTCACCATTCTCGGTCTGGTCGGCGACACCAGCCGGGTGGACATCGATCTTCTGAAAAGTCTGGAAATGGTGGAGACCGTCAAGCGGGTCTCTGAGCCGTTCAAGCAGGCCAACCGGAAATTCCACCCCAAGGACACCATCATTGAGGCGGGAAACGCCCGCATCGGCGGCGGGTATTTTGCCATGATCGCAGGCCCGTGCAGCGTGGAATCCGAGGAGCAGATCATTGCCGTCGCTTCCGCCGTCAAGGAATCCGGCGCATCCATTCTCCGGGGCGGCGCGTTCAAGCCCCGCACCTCCCCCTACGCCTTTCAGGGCATGAAGGGCGAGGGCATCCGGCTGCTTCTGGAGGCCAAAAAGGCCACGGGGCTGCCCATCGTCACGGAGATCATGAACATTTCCACCCTCGATCTGTTCGCCGACGTGGATATCATTCAGGTAGGTGCGCGGAATATGCAGAACTTTGACCTTCTGAAAGAGCTGGGCAAGACCGACAAGCCCATTCTGCTGAAACGGGGACTTGCCAACACCTTGCAGGAGCTGCTCATGAGCGCCGAATATATCATGAGCGAGGGCAACAGCAAGGTCATCCTCTGCGAGCGGGGCATCCGCACCTTTGAGACCGCCACCCGGAACACCCTCGACCTTTCCGCAGTCCCCGTTCTGCACAATCTGACCCACCTGCCTGTGGTGGTCGATCCCAGCCATGCCACCGGCAAGGCCGATCTGGTCGCCCCCATGGCCTACGCTGCCACCGCCGCCGGTGCCGACGGCATCATGGTGGAGGTCCACAACGATCCCGCCCACGCGCTGTGCGACGGCGCCCAGTCCATCACGCCGCCCCAGTTCGATGAGATCAGCCGGAAAGTCCGGCAGATTCGTGAGGTTCTTGTATGAAAGTCGGTATTTTGGGTCTTGGCCTGATCGGCGGCTCCCTTGCCAGAGCCTATGCTCTGGAGGGGCACACCGTTTACGCCATTCAGCGAAACGAAAGTATGCTTTCCTTTGCCATGCTTTCCGGCGCAGTCCACGGACGGCTGGACGAAACCACCATTCCGGAGTGCGATCTGATCCTGCTTGCCATCTACCCCGGCGGCTGCGCCGACTGGTTGGAAAAGAACGCGCCCCTTGTATCCAAGGACGCGCTGGTCATCGACTGCTGCGGCATCAAGCGGGAGGTTTGCAGCCGTTGCTTCCCTCTCGCCGAACGGTACGGCTTCACCTTCGTGGGCGGGCATCCCATGGCAGGCTCCCAGTTTTCCGGCTTCAAATACAGCCGGGCAAACCTCTTTGCGGGCGCACCCATGGTGCTGGTTCCGCCGGTATATGACGATATCCAGCTGTTAGACCGGGTGAAAACCGCACTGAAACCCTGCCGTTTTGGCTTTTTCTCCGTCACAACAGCGGAAGAGCACGATAAAATGATTGCATTTACCTCCCAGATGCCCCACATTCTCAGCAATGCCTTCATCAAGTCCCCCACCGCCCTGAAGCACAAGGGATTTTCTGCCGGAAGCTACAAAGACCTGACCCGCGTCGCGTGGCTGAATCCTCAGATGTGGGCGGAGCTGTTCATGGAAAACAAGGACAATGTTCTTTTCGAGCTGGACAGCTATATTGAGAGCCTGTCCGCCTACCGGGACGCCATTGCCGCAGATGATATGGACACATTAGTCCGGCTGCTGGACGAGGGCAAAAAGCGCAAAGAGGAGGTGGACGGATGAACGCCGTTACTGTCCGCGCCTCCAGACAGTATGATATTCTGATCAGTCAGGGTCTTCTGCCCACTTTGGGCGCGGAAGCGAAAAAGCTGGGAAAGGCGCAGAAAGTTTGCGTCATCAGTGAGACTACCGTCTATCCCCTTTACGGGGCAGTTGCCGAGGAAAGCCTGAAAAGCGCCGGTTTTTCCGTGGTTTCCTATGTATTCCCCGCCGGGGAAGAAAGCAAAAACGGGCAGGTTTTCCTCGATCTTCTGAACTTTCTCGCGGAAAACCGGCTGACCCGCTCCGACCTGATCGTCGCTCTGGGCGGCGGCGTGGTGGGCGATCTCGCGGGCTTCGCCGCCGCAAGCTACCTCCGGGGCATCCGCTTCATTCAGGTTCCCACGACCCTGCTTGCCGCCGTGGATTCCTCCGTGGGCGGCAAAACAGCCATTGATCTCCCCGCCGGGAAGAACCTCGCCGGGGCGTTCTGCCAGCCAAGTCTTGTGCTGTGCGACACGGATACCCTGAATTCCCTCCCCCTTGACATTTTCCGGGACGGCTGCGCCGAGGTCATCAAGTACGGCGTGCTGTACGACCCGAAGCTGTTCGCACATCTGGAAAAAAAAGGGCTTGCCTTTGACCGGGAAGCGGTCATCACCCGCTGTGTGGAATTAAAGCGGGACGTGGTCATGGAGGACGAATTCGACACTGGCGCGCGGATGAAGCTGAATCTGGGTCACACCGTCGGTCACGGCGTGGAGGCCAAAAGCCATTTTGCCATCTCCCACGGCAAGGCCGTCGCCATCGGTATGGCCATCGTCAGCCGGGCGTCTAACTGCGGCGATACGCCGCGAATCGTGGCGCTTCTGGAACAATTCGGTCTGCCCACCCGGACGGACTACTCCGCAGACGATCTTTTCAGCTACACGCTCTCGGATAAGAAGCGTTCCGGCGGCACAGTGAATCTCATCATCCCCCGCGCCATCGGCGACTGCGTCATTGTCCCGACCAAGGTCGAATCCCTGAAATCCTTTATTCAGGCAGGTCTTTGATATGGATATCACCATTTTTCCCGGGAAACTTTCGGGAACCGTCCGCGCCATCCCCTCGAAGTCTCAGGCGCACCGTCTGCTGATCTGCGCCGCCTTTGCCGACGCGCCCACCACTCTTTTCTGCCCCGAAACCAACCGGGACATCGAAGCGACCATGGACTGCCTGAACGCTCTGGGCGCGGACATCATACGAACCGACTCCGGCTACCGGGTCATCCCGGCGAAGGAAATCCCCCGGCAGACAGCGCTTCGCTGCCACGACAGCGGCTCTACCCTGCGGTTTCTGCTGCCAGTGGCCGGGGCTTTTGGCATTGACGCAACGTTTCATTTGGAGGGCAGGCTCCCCAGCCGCCCGCTCTCCCCGCTGTGGGAGGAAATGGAACGTATGGGCTGCACCCTCACCCGCCCGACCGCGGATACCGTCCGCTGCACCGGACAACTGCGGGCGGGAGAATATGTCATCGACGGCGGCGTTTCCAGCCAGTTTATTACGGGGCTGCTGCTTTCCGCCGCCCTGATTCCGGGAAAAAGCCGCATCCGTCTGACCGGGAAGGTGGAATCCCGCCCCTATATCACCATGACCCAGCGGGCAATGGAAATATTTGGAAAAGAAACGTCGGATTTTGTCGTGACCGGCGGCACCCCGTTCCACTCCCCCGGCACGCTGACGGTAGAAGGCGATTGGAGCAACGCCGCGTTCTTCCTTGCTGCAAAGGCGTTGGGCAGCAGTGTAGAGGTGACGAACCTCTCCCCGGATTCCCCCCAGGGTGACCGGGCGGTCTTTGATCTGCTTCCCGCGCTGGAAAATAGCCCCGTCATTTCCGCCGCTGATATTCCCGATTTAGTCCCCATTCTCGCCGTTACGGCGGCGTGTAAAAATGGCGCTGTGTTCACGGACATCCGGCGGCTGCGGCTGAAAGAATCCGACCGTGTCGCGTCCGTTATTGCCATGGTGGAAGCGCTGGGCGGAAAGGCACAGGCTTCCGAGGACACCCTGACGGTGTACGGCACGGGGCTGGTCGGCGGGACGGTGGATGCCATGAACGATCACCGCATCGCCATGTCCGCCGCCATTGCCACGACTGCCTGCAAAGCACCCGTGGCCATTCTTGGCGCGGAGTGCGTGGGAAAATCCTATCCAAAATTCTTTGAAGAATACGCCCGTTTAGGAGGTAACTATGAGCAGTACCTACGGTGAAAATCTGAAATTGTCCATTTTCGGCCAATCCCACGGTGCGGCCATCGGCATGACGCTGGACGGCATTCCGGCAGGTCTGCCCGTGGACACGGACGCGCTGCAAATCTTCCTGAACCGCCGCGCCCCCGGTCAGAACGACTGGTCAACGCCGCGAAAAGAGGCCGACCGGCCGGAGTTTCTCTCCGGAATTCTGGACGGCTTCACCTGCGGCGCGCCCATCGCCGCCGCGATTTACAACAAAAACACCCGCTCCGGGGACTATGCCAATCTGAAGGACTGCCCCCGTCCCGGACACGCGGACCTCACCGCCCAGATCAAATACGGCGGATTTCAGGACGCCGCCGGAGGCGGACACTTCTCCGGCCGTCTGACCGCGCCGCTGTGCATCGCGGGCGGGCTGTGCAAGCAATGGCTGGAAGGCATGGGAATTCGGGTTTTCGCCCATATTGCCGCCATTGCGGGCATTTTCGACACGCCCTTTGATTCCCTCGCCCCGGATAGAGATTCCATCCAGCCGGATTTCCCGGTGATAAAACCGGACGCAGGGGCACAGATGCGGGATGCCATTTCCGCCGCCAAGGGTGACGGCGACAGCGTGGGCGGCATTGTGGAATGCGCCGTCACCGGTCTTCCCGCCGGGGTGGGAGAACCCATGTTCGGCGGCGTGGAGAGTCGAATTGCCCAAATCGTCTACGGCGTTCCCGCCGTGAAGGGTGTGGAATTCGGTGCGGGCTTTTCCGCCGCAAATCTGCGGGGCAGCCAGAATAACGACGATTACGTTATTTCGGATGGGCAAATCCGCACCGTCACCAACAATGCCGGGGGAATTCTCGGCGGAATTACCACCGGAATGCCCCTGATTTTCCGGGCGGCTCTCAAGCCGACGCCCTCCATTTCCCGCCCCCAGCAGAGCGTCGATCTGAACGATGGAAAAGTTCAGGAGCTGATCGTCAAAGGCCGTCATGACCCGTGCATCGTCCCCAGAGCCGTTCCGGTGATCGAGGCCGCGGCCGCCATCGCCATTTTCGACATGATTCTGGGCAACACCCAGACAGACAGGAGGAAACCGTAAATGGACCTGAATGAGATTCGCAGTGAGATCGACAAAATCGACGACGAACTGGTTCGCCTGTTCTGCCAGCGGATGCATGTCGCCGCTCAGGTCGCTGACTACAAAAAGGCCAATAACCTGCCCATTTTCCGGCCTGCCCGGGAACGGGCGAAGCTTCAGGACGTGGCGGAAAAGGCCGGCCCCGAAATGGCCAATTACACTCGGGTGCTGTACTCCATGCTGTTCGAGCTGAGCCGCAGCTACCAGTCCAAGCGCAACGGGGAATGCAGCCCCCTTTACCGGAACATCACGCAGGCCATCGAGCATACGCCGAAGCTTTTCCCGCAGGCGCCCATGGTCGCCTGTCAGGGCGTGGAGGGCGCTTACTCCCAGATCGCCTGTGAAAAAATCTTCAAAAATCCCTTTATTATGTACTTCAAGTCCTTTGAGGCCGTGTTCAGCGCCATCGATCAGGGGCTGTGCCAATACGGCATTCTGCCCATCGAAAATTCCACTGCCGGTTCCGTGAACAAGGTGTACGACCTGATGATCGAGCATAATTTCTCCATCGTCCGCACCTTCCGGCTGAAGATCGACCACAATCTTCTGGTTAATCCCGGCACGAGCCTCGCCGACATCAAGGAGGTCTACTCCCACGAGCAGGCCATCAACCAGTGCGGCAACTTCCTCCACAGTCTCCCCGGCGTGAATGTCATTCCCGTGGACAACACCGCCGTGGCCGCCCAGATGGTCGCCCAGTCCGGCAGAAAGGACGTCGCCGCCCTGTCCAGCCGCGCCTGCGCCGAGCTGTACGGACTGGATTGTCTGCGCTCCTCCGTGCAGGACAAGGGCAATAACCGCACCCGCTTCATCTGCATCAGCCGGAATCTGGAAATTTACCCCGGCTCCGACAAGACCTCCATCATGATGGTTCTGAACCACAAGCCCGGCGCCCTTTACAAGGTGCTGGCGCGGCTCTACACTTTGGGCATCAACGTCACAAAGCTGGAATCCCGCCCCATCCCCGACCGGGAATTTGAGTTCATGTTCTATTTCGATCTGGAAACCTCCATTTATTCCGAGGAATTCGTTCAGCTGATGTGCGAGCTGGACGAGATGTGCGAGGAATTCAAATACTTAGGCAGCTACACGGAGGTGGTCTGATGAAATGCGGACTGCTGGGTCGGAAGCTGGGGCACAGCTACTCCCCCCAGATTCATGCCTGTCTCGGGGATTATTCCTACACTCTCTTTGAAAAAGAGCCGGAGGAAGTTGCGGATTTCCTGAAAAACGGGGACTTTACCGGGCTGAATGTCACCATTCCCTACAAAAAAACGGTCATCCCCTATCTGGATGAATTGTCCCCGGCTGCTAAAAAGCTGGGGGCGGTGAACACCGTCGTCCGCAGAGAGGACGGCACCCTTTTCGGCCACAACACGGACTATTTTGGCTTTGCTTCCCTTTTGAAGCGAAGCGGTCTGGATGTCGCCGGAAAGAAGGTTTTGGTGCTGGGCAGCGGCGGGGCTTCCAATACCGTCACTGCTGTTTTGACTGGGCTGGGTGCTGAGGCCGTGGTCATTTCCCGTTCCGGGGAAAACAATTACGAGAACCTGCAGCGTCACGAAGACGCCGCCGTCATCGTCAACGCGACCCCCGTCGGCATGTACCCCAACACCGGCGTTTCTCCCGTGGATCTGAAGCGGTTCCCCAAGCTGGAAGGGGTGCTGGACGTGATCTACAACCCCGCCCGCACCCAGCTGCTGCTGGACGCCGAAGCGCTTCATATCCCCTGCGCCAACGGGCTTTGGATGCTGGTAGCACAGGCCAAGGAATCCGCCGAGTATTTTACCGGCACATCCATTGACGACGCCGCCATTGCCGAAATCCACGCAAATCTTGCCGCCCAGATGGCAAACATCGTCCTCATCGGAATGCCGGGGTGCGGAAAAAGTACCGTCGGCGCTCTGCTGGCGGACAGGCTCGGCAGAAAGCTGATGGATGCCGACGAAGAAATTGTCCGTCTTGCGGGCAAGCCCATCCCCCAAATTTTCGCGGAGGACGGCGAGGCCGTTTTCCGGGACTGGGAGACGAAAGCGCTGTCCCAGCTGGGCAAACAGTCCGCGCTGGTCATCGCCACCGGCGGCGGCTGTGTGACCCAGCCGCGAAACTACCCGATGCTTCACCAGAACGGCGTGATTTTCTGGCTGAAACGGGACATTTCCAAGCTGCCCACCGACGGCCGTCCCCTGTCCCAGACCAATCCGCTGGATGCAATGTTCGCAAAGCGCGCCCCCATGTACGCCGCCTTTGCCGATCACGCCGTCAGCAATGACGGTTCCGCCGAGGAAACCGTCGCCGCAATTTTGTCGATCATGGAGGAACCCATATGAAAATTCTGGTCATCAACGGCCCCAACCTGAATATGCTTGGCATCCGGGAGCCGGGTATCTACGGCAAAAATACCTTTGCCGATCTTCTGCGGCTACTGGACGAAACCGCCAGCGCCGAGGGTCTGGAAGTGGAGCAGTACCAGTCCAACCACGAGGGGGACATTGTGGACAAAATCCAGTGGGCATACGGCAAGGTGGACGGCATCGTCATCAACCCCGCCGCCTATACCCATACCTCCGTGGCCATTCTGGACGCCCTGAAAGCCGTTTCCATCCCCACCGTGGAGGTTCACATCTCCGACGTGGACGCAAGAGAACCGTTCCGGCAGATCTCCTATGCGGGAATAGCCTGCGTGAAGACCATCAAAGGCCACGGCCTCGAGGGCTACCGGGAGGCCATGCTGTACCTCAAGGAGCGCTACGGGTAAAAAATCCCCCATTGCCTTTTGGCAATGGGGAAACGCTCACTTGCGGAAGACCAGCAGCTTGCTGGAGACGTAATTCAGAATGACCACCAGAACGCTGATAATCAGCTTCCAGATATTTCCGTTCCAGCCCAAGATGTCCACGGTCAGGAGTATCAGCACCGTTTCCAGACCGCCGGACGCTGCCCGGCAGCCGACGAATTTGCCCAGCTCCGGCAAAACGGTTTTCATGGACCAGTCGTGGCTCTTGAACACGAAGGGCTTGTTCGTCACATAGGCAAAGGCCACCGCCGCCACCCACGCAATGATATTGCTGACGGCCGCGCTGATGCCCAGCAGATTGTAAAGCGGCAGATAAACCAGATAATTCACCGCAGTCGTCAGCACGCCGAAAAAGAGATAGCTGACCATGTCCCAATGCTTTTCCACAAAAGCGCGGATTTTTTCGATCATGTTTTTCCTCCTCACAGGCCCAGATCTTCCCCTACCAGGATAAATTTGATCCGCCCGGGGGGATTGCAGTTGCGGGTGATGAGGATCTGGTTGCAGATGCAGCCGTCGCTCTTGCAGTCGGCGCAGGCGCCTGTCACCTCGCAGGGCGTTTTGGAGTCGAAGCGCTGCTTGTTCTGGGGCGCGGCAACCGTTCTTGCCCGCTCCACGGCGGCGTCCAGAGAATCCATCACCTTGTTCATTCCCGCAATGACGATCACGGATTCCGGCCCATAGACGATGGCCGCTACCCGGTTGCCGTTGCCATCGATGTTCACCATCTGGCCGTCCAGACTCAGCGCGTTCGCGCCGGTGATGAACACGTCCGCGCCAAGGCACTGCTTCATGATTGCTTTCCGCTCCTCCGGGGTCGCAGCCCGCTCCCGGTCGAGGGCGCGGTAGTCCCCTGTCCGGACAGCATCCAGCAAGCCGATCTGCTGAGCGGACATCGCGCCGCCCCAGCCCACGCTGGAACCGGCGGGGATCCATTCCAGCGCCTTTTTCAGCGCCTCGGCTGTACCCGCGCAGTAGCAGGCTTCAAAATGGCGGCTGTGGAGATTTTTCACAAGAACGCCGGCGCGTTTTTCATAGTATTTCCGTTTCGGGTCGGTCACAGTAACCACTCCTTTTTCTTCCTATCATAGCACCTATCATACCGCATAAACAGAAAAAAGTAAAGAGAGGACACCATCATGCAGAATATGATTTTCAAGCGCAAACTGCCCATTCCCAAGGAGATCAAGGAGCAGTATCCCCTGACCGCCGAGCTGGCGCAGGTCAAAGCCCGCCGGGACAAGGAAATTGCCGACGTTTTCACCGGAAAAAGCGGCAAAATGGTGCTGATCATCGGTCCATGCTCTGCCGATCGGGAAGACGCGGTGCTGGAATACTGCGAGCGGCTGGCAAAATTGCAGGAAGCGGTGTCGGACAAGCTGGTTCTGATTCCCCGGGTCTACACCAACAAGCCCCGCACCACCGGCGACGGCTATAAGGGGCTTCTGCACCAGCCCGACCCCCGGAAAACCTCCGATATGCTGGAGGGCGTCATCGCCATCCGCCGCCTGCACACCAATGTGCTGGCCAACACCGGCCTTCCCACCGCCGACGAAATGCTCTACCCCGACAATTACCGCTATCTTTCCGACCTGCTGTCCTACGTGGCGGTGGGCGCGCGGAGTGTCGAAAACCAGGAGCACCGGCTGACCTCCAGCGGCATTGACATTCCCGTAGGCATGAAAAATCCCACCAGCGGGGATATTTCCGTCATGCTCAATTCCATCATGGCCGCCCAGCACCCCCACACCTTCATCTACCGGGGCTGGGAGGTGGATACCACCGGCAATCCCCTTGCCCACGCCATCCTCCGGGGCTATGTGAACAAGCACGGCGAGTCCATGCCCAACTACCACTTTGAGGAGCTGGAACGGCTGTACAACGCCTACACCGCCAAGGGGCTTCAAAACATGGCGCTGATCGTGGACGCCAACCACGCCAATTCCGGCAAAAAGTATCAGGAGCAGCCCCGCATCTGCAAGGAAGTGCTCCACTCCTGCCGCCACAGCGGAGAAATCAAGTCCATGGTCAAGGGCTTCATGGTGGAATCCTACTTAGAGTCCGGCTGCCAGAAGATTGGCGACGGCGTTTACGGCAAGTCCATCACCGACCCCTGTCTCGGCTGGGAGGAAACAATTCGCTTGGTTCAGGATATTGCGGATTTGATCTGAATGTGCTATACTGGGTACCATCGAGCCTAAAAATGGAGTGATGCAATATGACAGCAGAACAAATGGTGCAATATGCCTATGAGGAAGGCTTTTCCGCCGCCGCAGTGGTGGATACCGCCGACATCGTCTTTGACCCCTCGTTCCGGCCTTACTGCGAGGAAAACCTCTGCGGGCAGTACGGCGCGAACTACTCCTGTCCCCCGGACTGCGGCACGCCGGAGGAAATGAAGCAGAAGGTGCTTGCCCACAAAAAGGCGCTGGTGCTGCAAAGCATCTGGCAGCTGGAAAGCTACACCGACACTCCTGCCATTAAGAAAGGAAAGTCCGGTCACAACACTGCCGCGATCCGCCTGATGAAGCGTTGCCGTGACGAAGGGTGCGACGGCTTTCTGGTGGGCGCCAGCGGCTGCGCCCTGTGTTCCCCCTGCACAAGAAAAAATAACGAGCCTTGCCGGTTCCCCGACCTGAAATATTCCTGCATGTCCGCATACTGCATTTTCGTCAAGAAGCTGGCAGACCTGTGCGGTATGGAATACACCTGCGGCGACGGCCTGATCGCATTTTTCGGAATGTACGTATTTGACTGAGTTCTATAGCAAAACTCCCCGTTTTCGATGGAAAACGGGGAGTTTTTTGCCAATTATAGGTTTGTATAGCCCATCAGGCTTTCGTCCACCACGGCGGCAGTGTCCCGGCCTTCCCGCAGTGCCCACACCACAAGGCTCTGTCCCCGGCGCATATCGCCGCAGACAAATACCTTGGGTTGACTGGTCGCGTACTTCACATCCGCCACATTGCCCCGGGGCGTCATATCCACGCCGAAGGCTTCGGCGACATAGCTCTCGCAGCCCAGAAATCCCGCCGCGATAAGCACCAGATCGCACTCCACGGAGAATTCCTCCCCGGTGGGAACCATCATCCGCCGCCCGTCCACCACCTTGCTTTCCAGACGGGCAATAAGCGCCCCGCAGACCTGCCCGGCTTCGTTCCTGTAGAACTCCTTGACGGTGGTCTGGTATTCCCGGGGGTCGTGGCCGAACACGGCAATGGCCTCCTGCTGGCCGTAGTCGGTTTTCAGCACCCGCGGCCACTCCGGCCATGCGTTGCCGGGAGCGCGGGACTGCGGCGGGCAGGGCATCATTTCCAGCTGCATGATGCCCGTGCAGCCCTGACGGATGGCGGTGCCTACACAGTCATTGCCCGTGTCGCCGCCGCCGATGACCAGCACCTTTTTGCCCTTGGCCGTGACAGCCTTGCCGTCGGCAAAATCCGAGTCAAGCAGACTTTTTGTCACGCTGGTCAGGTAGTCCACGGCAAAGTAGATTCCCTCGGCGTCCCGTCCGGGTACGCCAATGTCCCGGGGCTTTTTCGCGCCGCAGCAGAGTACCACCGCGTCATAATTCTCTTTCAGTTCCTCGGCGGAGACGTCACGCCCCACGTCGGCGTTGGTGATAAACTCGATGCCCTCGTCTTTCAGGATCTTCACCCGGCGGTCAATGACCCACTTTTCCAGCTTCATGTTGGGAATGCCGTACATCAGCAGACCCCCCACCCGGTCGGCGCGCTCATACATGGTCACCTTGTGACCGCGCTTGTTCAGCAGGTCGGCAACAGACAGCCCGGAGGGGCCGGTGCCGACCACCGCCACCCGCTTTCCGGTGCGCGCCGGTGGCGGAACGGCGTGGATCGTGCCGCTTTCGTAGCCGTACTCCACGATCGCCCGCTCGTTTTCCTTCACCGCCACGGGAGACCCCGTGGCCATGCCGCAGGTGCAGGCGGCTTCGCACAGCGCCGGACAGACCCGGCTGGTGAATTCCGGATAGCGGTTGGTGGCAATGAGCCGCTTCGCCGCCAAGTCCCACCGCCCCTGATACACCAGATCGTTCCACTCGGGGATGAGGTTATTCAGGGGGCAGCCGCTTGCCATGCCGCCGATCATCATGCCGCTCTGGCAGAAGGGTACGCCGCAGTCCATGCACCGCGCACCCTGCGCCTGCTGTTCGTCGCAGTGCAGCGGAATATGAAATTCATTGAAATTCTTGATACGTTCCTCAGGAGCGATCTCCCGGCTGGTCTGCCGGTCGATCTCCATAAATCCGGTGGGTTTTCCCATATTCCCGCCTCCTTATTTCCCGTTTTTCATGGCGTAAAACGCCTCGATCTGCGCCTGCTCGCTGTCCTCGCCCTTTTCCTCCATCTTGGCGATGAGACGGAGCATCTTATCATAGTCGTGGGGCAGAACCTTCTTGAATTTCGGCAGATATTCGCCGAAGTTTTCCAGAATTTCCTTACCCCGGGGCGAGCCTGTGGCCTCCACATGCTCCCGGATCAGGTCTTTCAGCAGGGACACATCGTATTTATGCTCCACGCTTTCCAGCGTGACCATGTCCTTGTTCACCCGCTGGTAGAAGTCCCAATCCTCATCCAGCGCGTAGGCAATGCCGCCGCTCATGCCAGCAGCGAAGTTCTTGCCGGTCTTGCCCAGCACCACCACTGTGCCGCCGGTCATGTACTCGCAGCCGTGGTCGCCCACGCCCTCCACCACGGCGACAGCGCCGGAGTTGCGGACGCAGAACCGTTCTCCGGCCACGCCGTTGATGAACGCCTTGCCGCCGGTGGCGCCGTAGAAGGCCACGTTGCCGATGAGGATATTTTCACTGCGGTCATAGGTCACGTTTTTCGGCGGGTAGACGATGATTTTGCCGCCGGAAATTCCCTTGCCCAGATAGTCGTTGCTGTCGCCGATCAGCTCCAGCGTCAGCCCCTTGGGGATGAACGCGCCGAAGCTCTGGCCGCCGTAGCCGGTGCAGACCACGCGGAAGGTGTCGTCCGGGAGGGTGTTGCCGAATTTTGCCGTGATCTCGCTGCCGAAAATGCTGCCGAAGGTGCGGTCGGTGTTGCCCACCTCCATCTGAACGGTCATGGGCTTGGGTTCGGCCATATCGAAGCTCTTTTTGAACTTCTTCATCAGCACCTTCATGTCGGGAGTCTGTTCCAGCTTGAAATCGTAAACTGCCTTGGGGTCAAAGTGGACGTTGGTGTTCTCCACCAGCGGGTTTTTCAGCAATCCCGACAAGTCCATTTCGCTGGCGCGGGAACCGGCGGGGGCGGGACGAACTTTCAGCAAGTCCGTGCGGCCTACCAGCTCGTCAACCCTGCGCACGCCCAGCTTCGCCATATATTCCCGCAGCTCCTGGGCCATGAACTTCATGAAGTTCATCACGTACTCAGGCTTGCCCATGAACTTCTTTCTCAGCTCGGGGTTCTGGGTGCAGATGCCCATGGGGCAGGTGTCCAGATTGCACACCCGCATCATCACGCAGCCCATGGCTACCAGCGGGCCGGTGCCGAAACCGAATTCCTCCGCGCCCAGCATGGCGGCGATGGCCACATCCCGACCGCTCATGAGCTTGCTGTCGGACTCGATGCGGACGCGGGAACGCAGACCGTTCATGATGAGGCACTGGTGCGCCTCCGCAATGCCCAGCTCCCATGGAAGTCCGGCGTTGTGGATGGAGGAATTGATGGACGCCGCGCCCGTGCCGCCGTCAAATCCGGAAATCAGGATGACCTCCGCGCCGGCCTTGGCCACGCCGGCGGCAATGGTGCCGACGCCCGCTTCGCTCACCAGCTTGACGTTGATGGCGGCGTTACGGTTGGCGCATTTCAAGTCATAGATCAGCTGCGCCAGATCCTCGATGGAATAAATATCGTGATGGGGCGGCGGGGAGATCAGTCCCACGCCGGTGGTGGAGTGGCGGCACTTTGCCACCCAGGGGTAAACCTTGCCGCCGGGCAGCTGGCCGCCCTCGCCGGGCTTCGCGCCCTGCGCCATCTTGATCTGGATCTCCTTGGCGGAAACCAGATATTTGCTGGTAACGCCGAACCGGGCGGAAGCGACCTGCTTGATGGCGGAATTCCGTTCGGTGCCGTAGCGTTCCTCGTCCTCGCCGCCCTCGCCGGTGTTGGACTTGCCGCCCAGACGGTTCATGGCAATGGCAAGGCATTCATGGGCTTCCTTGGACAGCGCGCCGTAGCTCATGGCGGCGGTCTTGAAGCGCTTGACGATGGACTCAACGCCCTCCACTTCCTCAATGGGGACGCCGGTTTCGGGGTAGTTGAATTCCAGCAGGCTGCGCAGGTGCATATCGTCGCCGCCCTCGTTGGCCGCGGCGGCGGTGTACTGCTTGAACTTGCCGTAGTCCCCCGTCCAGACCGCCTGCTGCAACAGATGAATGGTCTGAGGATTGTACAGGTGCTGCTCCGCCGCGCTCCCGCTGCGGAATTTGTGCACGCCCACACTGGGCAAATCCATGTAAATGTCCAGCCCCAGCGGGTCGAACGCCTGCTGGTGGCGGTCTTCCATGTCCTTCTGGATATCGTCGATGGTAATGCCGCCCACCCGGCTGACGGTGTTGGTGAAGTATTTGTCAATGACCTCTTTGCTGATGCCCACCGCCTCAAAAATCTGGCTGCCCTGATAGGACTGGATGGTGGAAATGCCCATCTTGGAGGCGATCTTCACGATACCCGCCAGCACCGCCTTGTTGTAATCGTTGACGGCGGCGTAAAAATCCTTTTCCAGCAGCCCGTCGCTGATCAGATTGCCGATGCTCTCCTGCGCCAGATACGGGTTGATGGCGCAGGCGCCGAAGCCCAGAAGCGTGGCAAAATCATGGACAAGCCGGGGTTCGCCGCTTTCCAGAATCAGCGCCATGGCGGTGCGCTTGCGGGTGCGAACCAGATATTTGGACACCGCGCTGACGGCCAGCAGACTGGGAATGGCGACATGATACTCGTCAATGTCCCGGTCGGACAGAATCAGGATGTTCGTGCCGTCCCGGTACGCCCGGTCAACGTCCACGAACAGCCGATCGATGGCCTTTTCCAGCGGGGTGTTTTTGTAGTAGCAGATGGACACGGTCTCCACCTTGAAACCGGGAACGTCCATGGTCTTGATTTTCAGCAAGTCCGTCTCCGTGAGGATGGGGTTGTTGATTTTTAAGACTTTGCAGTTTTCCGCGTCCTCCTCCAGCAGATTACCCTGGGCGCCCACGTACACGGTGGTAGAGGTGACGATTCTTTCCCGCAGTGCGTCGATGGGCGGGTTCGTAACCTGGGCAAACATCTGCTTGAAATACTCGAACAGCGGCGGGCGGGTGTGGCTGAGAACGGCCAGCGGAGTATCGCTGCCCATCGCGCCGGAGGGTTCCGCGCCGTTTTTCGCCATGGGGAGCATGATGGTCTTCAAATCCTCGTAGCGGTAGCCGAAGGCCTTCTGGAGCCGCACCATTTCTTCTCTGGTGTAGGAGGGTATCTTCCGGTTAGGCACCGTCAGGTCGGAGAGGTTCACCAGATTCCGGTCCAGCCATTCGCCGTAGGGCTGCCGGCTGGCGTACTCCGCTTTCAGGTGTTCATCGTCCACCAGCTCGCCCTTCACCGTGTCCACCAACAGCATCTTGCCGGGGCGCAGACGGTCCTTGCGGATGACGTGCTCCTGCGGGATGTCCAGAACGCCAACCTCGCTGGAAAGGATCAACCGTCCGTCGTCGGTAATGTAATAGCGGCTGGGGCGCAGACCGTTCCGGTCAAGGACAGCACCCATCACGTCGCCGTCGCTGAACAGAATGGACGCGGGGCCGTCCCAAGGTTCCAGCATAGTGGCATAATACTGGTAAAAGTCCTTCTTCTTTTGATCCATGTTCCGGTTGTTGCTCCACGGCTCCGGGATGGTGACCATCACCGCCAGAGGCAGATCCATGCCGTTCATGACCATGAATTCCAGCGTGTTATCCAGCATGGCGGAGTCGGAACCGCCCTGATTGACAATGGGCAGCACCTTGGTCATATCATCCTTTAAGAAGCGGCTGGCGATGGTTTCTTCGCGGGCGAGCATGGTGTCCACGTTGCCACGGATGGTGTTGATCTCGCCGTTGTGGAGAATGAACCGGTTGGGGTGCGCCCGGTTCCAGCTGGGAGAGGTGTTGGTGGAAAAGCGGCTGTGGACCATGCCGATGGCTGTCTCGTAGTCCTCGTCCTGCAAATCCGGGTAGAACTGCCGCAGCTCCTTGACCAGAAACATGCCCTTATACACGATGGTACGGCTGGACAGGCTGCACACGTAGGTCTCCTGACTGGACTGCTCGAACACCCGGCGAACCACATACAGCCGCCGGTCAAAGGCGATACCAGCGACCATTCTCGGCGGCTTTCCCACAAACGCCTGCCAGATGCTGGGCATACAGTCCCGTGCCTTCTGCCCCAGATACTCGGGGCATACCGGCACCTGCCGCCAGCCAAGGAAGGGCAGCCCCTCCTTCTTGCAGATGATCTCAAACAGCTTCTTTGCCTGATTGCGCTGCAGCTCTTCCTGCGGGAAGAAGAACATGCCGACGCCGTATTCCCGCTCCGCGCCCAGAGTGATGCCCGCGGCCGCGGCTGCTTTCACAAAAAACTTATGGCTGACCTGTAACAGAATGCCAACGCCGTCGCCGGTTTTTCCCTCGGCGTCCTTGCCTGCCCGGTGTTCCAGATGCTCCACGATCTGCAGCGCGTCATCCAGCGTCCGGTGGCTCTTGCGTCCCTTGATATCCACGACCGCGCCGATGCCGCAGTTGTCGTGTTCAAACCGGGAATCGTACAACCCGGCAGGTGTTGTGCGTTCGGTGAAATTTTCCATAGCTTTTTCTCCTTCGGGCTACAAAAAATAAACGGCGTTTCCGCTCAAAGGGCAAAAATGCCCTCTGCGGGAACGCCATTGTTCTCTGGGGTAATGATAGCACAAAGAGAAACACTTTACAAGGCAGAAGAAATCCTGTTTTCTTCCGGTATCTTTGTTCCATTTGCCCAAAATCCGGCAAAAAGCCGCCGCAAAAATCGCGGCGGCTTATGAAAAATCACTTGCGGCTGTCTCTCTGCTTTTCCAGCTTGAGATACATTTCCTTCAAATGCTCGGCAAGGGGGCTGTCCGAGCGGAAGGGGGAGAAAAAGTGATACTTTGCAGCGGCATTCTGGTTGAAATCCCGGATGTGGTCCTTGATGCTCTCGTATTTCACGACGACCTTGTTTTCCTCGGCGAACTGCTTCAGCTTGACGATGATCTGGCTGGAATGCACCACGTCGATGATGAACACGCCGAAGAACATACCAATGAAGAAGGAAAACGCCAGATTGTTGGACAACCACGCCAGCGCATTCAGGATATAGGGATGCACCAGAAAATAGTACGCCGCGCCAAGCGCCGCCCAGAAGAAGGAGAACAGCGGGCAGATGATCCCCTGAATATTGCCCCAAAGGTTTGAATAGTCCCACAGCCGGACTTTCAGATATTTCAGGCAGGCAAGACCCGCGATGTACTCGATCAGCGTCATGGCGACAGCCATGGCAAGAAACAGCACCACCCGGTTCCAGACGGGGTCTGCAATCAGGTGCAGATCCTCCAGCGACGCCAGCAGAAACAGCGTACACAGGCCGAAGCCGTAAATCGGCAGATACGGGCCGGTGCAGAAGCCGGGGTTGATCCACTTTTTGTGGCGGTGGGTCAGGTTGCGGTACAGCAGCTCCAGCACCCATCCGAAGCACGAGCCGATAAAGAACAAAAACGCAAGTGCCAGACTAAGCCTCATAAGGATTCTCCTTTTTCTATCTTGTTTCCAGTTTATTCATTTTTTCTAAACACTAACGAAATAATTCTTTAAGAGACTGTAAACACGCTGAAAAAACGATGACCCGCAAAGCACAATTTGGCGTATCTTATCCAATTTAGTGCTTGCAGTCTTTCCACATTTTGATTATAATAGTTCCTATCCAAAAAGTCAACTTTCGTTTCGCCTTCGTGTGGGATTTTTGCCCGAAGGCGCGTGTTAGGAGGATATTATGTCTGAAAAGAACCCGCCGGACAGTAATTTCATGACAAAGCTTGCCACATTTATTGTGGACAAAAAGACTTTGTTCTTCCTTTTGTACATATTTGCCGTGATTTTCTGTGCGTTTTCCTCCGGATGGGTGAATGTGGAAAACGACGTCACCACCTACCTCCCGGAGGACACGGAGACCCGGCAGGGCATCGTGGCAATGAACGATAACTTCACCACTTTCGCCACCGCCCAGATCATGGTATCCAACGTCACCTACGAGACGGCGGACGAACTGTCCCAGCAGATCGCGGATGTGGAAGGGGTCAGCATGGTCACCTTCGACGACACCCCCGACCACTACACCAACGCCTCGGCGCTGTTCGATATCAGCTTCGACGGCATTGTCTCCGACGAGATCAGCGAGCGGGCGCTATCGGATGTGGAAGCGCTGATGAACGGCTACGACTACTGCGTGTACTCCGACGTCGGCTACGACGAAAACGCCACCCTGCAGGGGGAAATGTCCGTTATTCTGATCATAGCGGTGGTCATCATCATCGTCGTGCTTACCCTGACCTCCCGCTCCTACGCCGAGGTCCCTGTGCTGATGATCACCTTCGGCGTGGCGGCCATTCTGAACATGGGCACCAACTTCCAGTTGGGCACCATCAGCTTCATCTCCAACTCCGTGGCTGTGGTATTGCAGCTGGCGCTGGCCATTGACTACGCCATCATCCTGTGCCACCGCTTCACCGACGAGCGGGAGACCCGCACCGCCCGGGACGCCTGCATCACCGCCCTGAGCAAGGCCATCCCGGAGATCAGCGCTTCGTCCCTGACCACGGTGTCCGGCCTTGCGGCGCTGGGCTTCATGGAATTCAAAATCGGTCTGGACATGGCGCTGGTTCTGGTCAAGGCCATTCTGTTCAGCCTGCTGTCCGTGTTTACCCTGATGCCGGGACTTCTGATGCTGTTCAGCCCGCTGATGGACCGCACCCGCCACAAAAAACTACTGCCAAACATCACGCCTATCGGCAAGTTTGCGGTGAAGACCCGGCGCGTTGTACCGCCGCTGTTTGCCATTCTTCTGGTCGGGGCATTCATCCTGTCCAACCGCTGCCCCTTTGTTTACAGCTATAACAACATTGAGACCGCGAACATGAACGAGCGCCAGACGGCCTACTTCAAGATCCAGAACACCTTCGGCACAAACAACATGGTCGCGCTGGTGGTTCCCAGCGGCAACTACGATGCGGAAGCCAAAATCCTTAAGGAGTTGGACGCCCGTCCGGAGGTCAAGAGCACCATGGGTCTTGCCAACATCGAAGCCATGGACGGCTACACCCTGACGGACAGCCTGAACCCCAGAGAGCTTTCCGAGCTGGTGGGCATGGACTATGAGGTCATGCAGCTTCTCTATTCCGCCTACGCCGTGGAGAATAACCAATACGGAGAATTTGTGCAGGGGCTGGACAAATACAAGGTTCCTTTGTTCGATATGCTGATCTTCCTGAAAGACCAGCTGGACTCCCATAATATTTCTCTGGACGACACGGATGAAGCGTCTCTGAACGATATTTTCTCCCAGCTGGATATGGCTCAGAAGCAGCTGAAAAGCGACCGCTACAGCCGGATGGTGGTTTACCTGAATCTGCCGGAGGAAAGCGACGAGACCTTCGCATTCCTGACCGAAATGCGGAACATTGTGGGGAAATACTACGACGGCGATTACTACGTGGTTGGCAATTCCACCAGCTCCCGCGATCTGTCGTCCTCCTTTGTCAAGGACAATCTGGTAATCTCCATTCTGTCCTCCCTGTTCGTTATTCTGGTACTGCTGTTCACCTTCCAGTCGGCGGGACTGCCTATTCTGCTCATCGCCTGTATTCTGGGAAGTGTCTGGATTAACTTTTCCTTCCCCACTCTGGCCAATCAGCCACTGTATTTCCTTGGCTACCTCATCGTGCAGTCCATTCAGATGGGCGCGAACATCGACTACGCCATCGTTATTTCCAGCCACTATCAGGAACTAAAGGCCACGATGACCCATAAGGAAGCCATCGTGGAAGCGCTGAACGCCTCCTTCCCCACCATCTTCACCTCCGGCACCATCCTGTCTGCCGCCGCTCTGCTGATCGGCAACATTTCCACCAACCCCGTTATCTCCATTCTCGGCACCTGTCTGGGCCGCGGTACGATTATTTCCATCGTCATCGTGTTGGGTGTTCTGCCCGCCATCCTCGTGCTCAGCGACTCCATCATCAACCGCACCTCCTTCAAGATGAAGGGCATCGAGCTTCCCACCAGAACTGCCAGCGGCACCATGTATGTCAGTGGGCATCTGCGGGGTCAGGTCAGCGGCGTTCTGGACGGTGAATTCACCGGAACGATCCGCGGCGATATGCACGCCATCGTCTCCACCAGTACTCAGGTCAAAAAGCTGGACGAAGCGGAAGGAGGAGAAGACAATGCGTAACCTGATAAAACGAATTTCCGCGCTTCTGCTGTGTCTGCTTCTCGTTCTCAGCCTGCCGGTAACGGCGCTGGCCGAGGAAGCCAAGGACACCGATGAGGCAGCGGCCGCCGAAGAAGGAACGACCTTGCGCATTCTGCGTCAGAAGCAGTTTCTGGACTTTGCGGAAAACTGCCGTCTGGACAGCTACAGCCGGAACCTGAGTGTGGTTCTGCTGACGGATATCGACCTCACCGGCGTAGATTTTACAGGGATTCCCATTTTCTGCGGCAATTTTGACGGCAACGGCCACACTGTCTCCGGCCTCAGCATCACCCGGGACGGCTCCAACATGGGTCTGTTTCGCTATGTTGACGCCTCTGCGGTCATCCAGAATCTCACCGTTTCGGGAGCGGTCACGCCTGACGGAAGCCGCAGCGCCGTAGGCGGCATTGCCGGACACAATGCCGGTAAAATCCAGAACTGCTTCTTTGACGGCACGGTTTCCGGCTCGGATGACGTGGGCGGCATCGCCGGCATCAACGCCATCACCGGTATCATCGACGGCTGCCATTCCAAAGGCGTCATCACCGGCGACCACCGGGTCGGTGGCGTCGTGGGAAATAACCTTGGCGTTGTCCGCAGCTGCAACAACCGCTCCGGGGTCAACACCACCGCCGAGGAAAATCAGGTCAAGCTTTCCGACATTTCCCTGGAGACCATCACCGGAAGTGAATCCGTCAGCACCGTAACGGATATCGGCGGCATTGCCGGTACCAGCAGCGGTATCATCCGGCAGAGCAAGAACCGGGGCAACGTGGGCTATCAGCACATGGGCTACAACGTCGGCGGCATTGCCGGAACCCAGACCGGGTATCTCTACAAATGCGAAAACTTTGCTCAGGTTTATGGCCGCAAGGAAGTGGGCGGCATCGTCGGCCAGATGGAGCCGACCACCTTCATCGAGTATACCGAGGACACAATGCAGATTCTCCAGTCCCAGCTTGGCACCGTAAGCAATCTCACGGGGCAGGCGTTTTCCACCATTCAGGACGGCAATTCGGACATGGGCGTTCAGGTAGACGACCTCTACAATTCCCTCGTGGATGCCAAGGACGCTCTGGATACCCTGCTGCCCAACGGGGACGACCCCTATCCCCCCGACCGGGACACCATCGACGCGGCCATCAACAACGCCAACAGCAGCCTTGCCGCCGCCGGTTCCTCTCTGTACGCCATCATGGATTCCGTCAACGACACGGCGGATTCCCTCAGCCGCATCATGCGCTCCATTGCCGGGCAAATCAGCGCCATGAGCGCCACCGTTGGCAACGCCTCCCAGAATCTGGGCGGCACCATTGAGGACATTTCCGACCGGGACACCGCAGAAATTCTCTCCGGCAAGGTGGAAAAATGCACCAATTCCGGTGCGGTTCTGGGCGACCTGAACGCGGGCGGCGTCGTGGGTGCCATTGCCTATGAAAACCGCCTGGATCCGGAGAACGATCTGCAAATCGGCGGGGACAACTCCATGAACTTCGACACCCAGCTGCGCGCCGTGATCCTCGGCTGTGAAAACAGCGGACGCGTTACGGCGAAGCGCCAGAACGTGGGCGGCATTGTTGGCTGGATGGCGCTGGGACTTACGAAGGACTGTCTCAGCACCGGCAGCATTGATGCGGAGGACGCCGACTATGTAGGCGGCGTCGTGGGCAAGAGCAGCGGCTATGTCCGCCAGTGCAGCGCCAAATCCGACATTACCGGAAACGCCTATGTGGGCGGCATTGCGGGCGAGGGTCTCACCGTCACCGACTGCCGCAGCATGGTGCAGCTCACCGGCTCTGAGAAGACCGGCGCGGTTCTGGGTATGCGAGGTGAACGTTCCGGATTCCTCAAGTCGGAATCCGACGACGACAGCGGGGAAACGGACAAAGAAACTGTCACTGGGAACTACTACTTTACCGTCGGCTCCGACATCGGCGCCATCGACGGCGTGAGCTATGCTGACACCGCCCAGCCCCTTTCTCACGACGATTTTGTCACGCTGGAAGGTCTTGACCCGATCTTCAAAGTCATTTCCGTCCGCTTCGTCTATGACGACGGTATGATGCACACCGTCACCCTCACCCCCGGCGAGGCGCTGTCGCCGGACAGCATTCCCAAACTGCCCGAAAAGGCTGGTTATGTCGGTCGCTGGGACGGTCTCGCGGACGCCGATCTGTCCGACATCCGCTTCGATGTTTCGTTCCCGGCAGTGTACACCGCAGAGCTGGAAACGGTGCAGAGCGAAGCCCTTGGCGAAAGCAAACTGCCCACGCTGCTGGCACAGGGCCACTTCTCCGGCGATACGCCCATCCAGCTGACCCAAATGACAAAAGGCCCCGCTCCGGGTGTCCACGACAAATTCCTGGAGGGCTACGCCTTTACCCTCCCCACCGGTACAGCCGATACGCTGCGGTACTTGCCGGAAACTGAACAGAAAAATGTCCGGGTCATGGTAAAGGGCGCGGACGGAAGCTGGCGGGAGGTTTCCCACACCCAGGACGGCAGCTATCTGGTCTTCGCCATCGAGGACGGCGATCAAAGCTTCTGCCTGATCGGGTCAGTGAAAAAGTCGATCTCATGGCTGCCGATCACCGGTGCTGGCGGTGCGGCATTGGTTGTGCTGCTGGTGGTCATCCTTCTGATTCACCGTCACCGCAAAAAGGAGAAAGCCGCGAAGCCGGAAGCGCCCGCTGTAAACGAAACTACCTGACGTTAAGGTCGGTTACCAGGATCTGGTGGCCGACCCTTTCTTTTTGCAAAGAAGCGGTTAAAATTTTTCACAATTAACACTTTGTTTACAACATATTTGCTATAATATCAAATATCGTTTTGTAGAATTGTTACAAAAAACAGAAGATGGAGAAGTGTGCTATGAATACATACCGCGCCGGTATTGATATCGGCTCAACCACCGTCAAGCTCGTTCTGCTGGACGAAAACGGGAAAATCCTGTTCGGACAGTACCGCCGCCACTGTGCCCATACCCAGCAGACGCTTAAGGAACTCCTTGCCGAAGCCCGGGAACAGGTCGGCTCCTGCCTTTTGCAGGTGAAGATCACAGGCTCCGGCTCCATCAATCTCGGCAAGGCCATGGGCATCGGCTTCGTGCAGGAGGTGGTGGCCGTCGCTTCCGCATTGCAGGCCGTCGCGCCCCAGACCGACGTGGCCATTGAACTGGGCGGCGAGGACGCCAAGATTATTTATTTCCGGGGCGGGCTGGAAGAACGGATGAACGGCGTCTGCGCCGGCGGCACCGGCTCCTTCATCGACCAGATGGCGTCCCTGCTCCAGACCGATGCCGCCGGACTGAACGCGCAGGCAGAGCATTATCAGGAAATTTATCCCATCGCCGCCCGCTGCGGCGTGTTTGCGAAAACCGACATTCAGCCTCTCATCAACGAGGGCGCGACCACCGCCGACCTGGCCGCTTCCATTTTTCAGGCCGTGGTCAATCAGACCATCTCCGGCCTTGCCTGCGGCAAGCCCATCCGGGGGTGTGTGGCATTTCTGGGCGGCCCCCTGCATTTCCTGCCGGAGCTGAAAAAAGCCTTTATCCGCACCCTGAAGCTCACCCCCGAAACCACCGTTGACCCGGAAAACTCCCATCTTTTCGCCGCCATGGGCGCGGCGCTGGAATCCGGCGACGCCGAAGCCGTCAGCATGGACGGCCTGATCGACCGGCTGGACAAGGGCGTGGAAATGGCCTTTGAATTAAAGCGTCTCGACCCCCTGTTCGCCACGCGGGAAGACCATCAGGCCTTCTGCGCCCGGCACAGCAAGGCCGTCGTCCGCCGGGAAAGCCTGTCCGATTACCGGGGTGACTGCTTCCTCGGCATTGACGCCGGTTCCACCACCACGAAGGTGGCGCTCATCGGCAGCGACGGTCAGCTTCTCTTTTCCTACTACGCCAACAATCAGGGCAACCCCATCCGCACCGCCATGGATGCCATGGCGCGTCTCCGGGACGAGCTGCCCGAGGGCGCGCACATCGCCCGCTCCTGCTCCACAGGCTACGGAGAATCCCTCCTGAAATCTGCTTTCTGTCTGGACGAGGGCGAGGTGGAAACCATCGCCCACTGCACCGCCGCCGCGTTTTTTGACCCGGAGGTGGACTGCGTGCTGGACATCGGCGGGCAGGATATGAAGTGCGTCAAGCTGAAAAACGGCAGCGTGGACACTATTCTGCTGAACGAAGCCTGCTCCTCCGGGTGCGGCTCCTTCATCGAAAACTTCGCCAATTCCCTTGGCTACAGCGCAGAAGGGTTTGCCAAAGAGGCACTGTTCGCCAAAAATCCCATTGATCTCGGCACCCGCTGCACCGTGTTCATGAATTCCAACGTCAAGCAGGCCCAGAAAGAGGGCGCCACGGTGCAGGATATTTCTGCGGGACTTGCCTACTCCGTCATCAAGAATGCCCTTTACAAGGTCATCAAGCTGGCAGACCCCGCCGACCTCGGCAGACACATCGTGGTGCAGGGCGGCACGTTCTACAACCAGGCGGTGCTTCGCGCCTTTGAGAAGATTGCCGGCGTGGAGGCCACCTGCCCCGATATTTCCGGCATCATGGGTGCCTTTGGCGCGGCGCTGGTGGCGCGGGAGCGCTATCACGGTCAGGAAAGCACTACCCTTCCCCTGAACGACATTCTGAATCTGACCTACACCACCTCCACCACCCGCTGCGGCGGCTGTTCCAACCGGTGTATGCTGACCATCAACAAATTCCCCGGCGGGCGCCGCCATGTCACCGGCAACCGCTGCGAAAAGGGTCTGGGCGGCGCGGGAACCGGGCGGAAAGGCCCCAACGTGATGGCATATAAGCTGAACCGGATGTTCGACTATCCTCCGCTGGAAAATCCCATCCGGGGCGTCATCGGCATCCCCAGAGTGCTGAATATGTACGAAAATTACCCCTTCTGGGCAACATTCTTCCGGGAACTGGGCTTTCGGGTGGTTCTCTCCCCCATGTCCAACCGAAAAATTTACGAGCTGGGCATGGAGTCCATCCCCTCAGAATCCGAGTGCTACCCCGCCAAGCTCTCCCACGGTCACGTCCAGTGGCTCATCAATGAGGGAATCAAAACCATCTTCCATCCCTGCGTGTTCTACGAGCATCAGGAGACCCCCGGCGCGCAGAATCACTACAACTGCCCCATCGTGGTCTCCTACCCGGAGAATCTGAAAAACAACGTGGAAGCCGTCGCAGACGGCGAAGTCCGCTACATCCGCCCCTTCCTCGCCTTCACCAGCGAGAAAATCGCCGCCGACCGGCTGGCCGCTCTGTGTAAGGAAGAATGGGGCATCGACGGGAAGGAAGTCCGCGCTGCCGTCCACAAGGCATGGGAAGAACAGCAGCGCGCCAAGTCCGACGTTCGTGCAGAGGGGCAAAAGGCGCTGCAATGGATGGCGGAAAATCACGCGCGGGGCATCGTTCTGGCTGGCAGACCCTATCACATTGACCCCGAAATCAACCACGGTATCCCAGAAATGATTGCCTCTTATGACCTTGCCGTCCTCACCGAGGACAGCCTGCCCATCGATTTCACCCCCGAGCGCCCCCTCCGGGTCAACGACCAGTGGGTCTACCATTCCCGGCTGTACAGCGCGGCGGAATTTGTACGGAATCGGGAGGACTTGGAGCTGATCCAGCTGAATTCCTTCGGCTGCGGTCTGGACGCCGTCACCACCGATCAGGTGTGCGAAATTCTGGAAGGGAGCAACAAGCTCTACACCGTCCTGAAAATCGACGAGGTGAACAATCTGGGCGCCGCCCGTATCCGCATCCGCAGTCTGCTGGCCGCCATGAAACAGCGTCAGACGCGGGGCATCCGCCCCCAGCCCAAGCCCGCCGCTTATCACCGGTCGGAATTCACCAAGGAAATGTACCAATCCGGCTACACCATCCTCGCCCCCCAGATGAGCCCCATTCACTTTGACCTGCTGGAGCCGATCTTCAAAAAGTACGGCTATCACATCGAAGTACTTGCCAACGACAACCGCGCCGCTATCGACATGGGTCTGAAATTCGTGAACAACGACGCCTGCTTCCCCTCCATCACCGTGGTGGGGCAGATCATGGACGCGGTGCTTTCCGGGAAATACGACACGGACAAGCTGGCTGTGATGATGACCCAGACCGGCGGCTGCTGCCGGGCAAGCAACTACGTGGGCTTCATCCGCCGGGCGCTGGACAAGGCGGGACTGGGGCATATCCCGGTCATCTCCCTGAACGCCAACGGCATGGAGACCAACGAGGGCTTCAAGCTCTCCCCCGGCCTTCTGTTCACCGCGCTGCGGGGCGTGGTCTACGGCGACCTGTTCATGCGTTGCCTGTACCGGGTACGTCCCTACGAGAAAGAGAAGGGTTCCGCCAACGCCCTTCATCAGAAGTGGCTGGAAATCGCCATTGATTCGCTTGTAAACAGCAAGAGCAAATGGTCGTATAAGGCGGTTTGCAGCGGCATTGTGGAAGCCTTTGACGCGCTTCCCATTGACGAAACTCTGCGCAAGCCCAGAGTCGGCGTGGTGGGCGAGATTCTGGTCAAGTATATGCCCCTCGCCAACAACCATCTGGTCGATCTTCTGGAAGCCGAGGGGGCGGAGGCCGTGGTGCCTGACCTGATGGACTTCCTGAACTATTGCGTGTACAACGGCGATTACAAGCATGAATTCTTAGGCGCGGGCTGGACGAGTGCCGCCACGGCGAAGCTCGGCGTGGATGCCATCCGCCTGATTCGCAAGCCCGCACTGGACGCGCTGGAAAAGAGCCGCCGCTTTGAGCCGCCCATGCCTATCGAGAAGGTAGCAGAGCTGGCCAAGCCCTTCCTCTCCATCGGCAACCAGTACGGCGAAGGGTGGTTCCTCACGGGAGAAATGGCGGAGCTGGTTCTCTCCGGCACGCCCAACATCGTGTGCATCCAGCCCTTCGCATGCCTGCCCAACCATGTTGTGGGCAAGGGCGTCATCAAGGCACTGAAAAAAGCCTATCCCCAGTCCAACATCGTGGCCGTGGACTACGACCCCGGCGCGTCGGAGGTCAATCAGCTCAACCGCATCAAGCTGATGCTCTCCACCGCGAAAAAGCGTCTGGCCGAGAAAGAGGCCGCCAAGGTATAAGTTTAAGGCAGGACACCGATTGGTGTCCTGCCTTTTGCTTATTCAAAAGGAATATAGTAATACGGCTTACTCACCCGTTTGCCCTGATCGTTCAGTTCGCTGCCGTTGTAGAAGCTCACGCCTGCGATCTGTTCCGGGTCGAGAACTATGTTGAGGGTGTGCTCAATGCACGTGTACGTGTGGCTGTCAGCATCCCAGGATCCGCCGCCGTTGCCGTAAGGCCGAATGTCGGTGCCGTCCTTCAGGCGGATGCTCGCCGGGGTCGGCGACCAGCCCGTTTTCTCCGTAAAATCAAAATTGTCCGTATATTCGTCCCCCAGCCGGAAGGCGAACTTCATGCTGTACTGGCCGATTTCCGCCTCTACCAGTGTCACGTCCCACAAATCTCCGACCTTGGCGTTGGGCGTCCACTTTTTCGGCGCCTCCGTGGTGCCTTCCAGCGTCCAGCGCAGCACCCAATTGCCGGGGGTGGTCATGATATCCTCGTCTTCAAACTTCTCGCCCTGAATGCCGAAGCCGGTGAAGGTCACGGCCATTTCCTTTCCGAACATGCTCTCATCCGGAGAGAATGCAAAATCGATGCTGAATTCAATGCTCCCGTCGGCCAGCTGATAGTCCAGAAGCAGCTGTTGGTCTTCTCCCACCCGGGGAACCGGCTGACCATTCTTTGCATATGTGGGATTGTGGTCGGCATCCCAAAGCACGCCGTCAAAAAAATGAGCGCCCCAGCTCATGGGCATCACTTCTCCGTCCACCCGGTAGTCCCACCATGCCCAGGGTGCCTGCCCTTCTTCCAGCTGTAAACCCTCAATGCGGAAAATGGCTCTGCCGCCGTACTGATCCATCAGCGTCTGGGCGAGGGTGACGGTGATGCCGTTGTCCGTCGCGGAAACGGCTTTCTTCTTTCCGTCCTTTGTCTCGGTGGGCGTCGCGGACAGGCCGCTTTGCTCTGCCTGCTTCTTGACCTGCTCGGAGATCTGCTGCGTTGTGCCGCCGTTGTCTCCGTACTGCATGGTCGCCGTCCAGCGGGTGATGGCCGCTGCCGCCGTCATGGTGGCCATGATCAGCGCCGCCGCCAGAATGAACAGCAGCTTTTTCTTGCCGAAGCCCTTTGCTTTTCCCCTTCCGAATGTTCCGAATTCCGATTCCTCGATCAGTTCCGCGTCCAGATTCTGAATGCCCTGCAACATATCCTTGCCTGTCATACCTGAAAACCCTCCTTTTTTAAGTAAATAGCTAACTTTTCCCGCATCCGGGACAGCCGCATCAGCACGGCGCTCTGGCTGATCTCATAGCGCAGAGCAATTTCGCTGACGCTGTCGCCGTACCAGTACCGCCGGACAAAAATCATCCGGTTGTCCGCCGTCTGCTTCCATAGAAAGCTGCTCACCCTGTCTCTTATACACATCTGACGCTGCCGACG
>ERZ1026931.93-NODE-93-length-39608-cov-7.896822_pt1 | contig 39608 bp, 43 predicted proteins | sample MGYA00519253_ERZ1026931 | MGnify/ENA primary metagenome ERZ1026931 (study PRJEB26926, sample SAMN06164831) | human gut metagenome | biome: ENVO:00009003; feature: ENVO:2100002; material: ENVO:00002003 | host: Homo sapiens | place: USA | collected 2012 ... | reverse complement strand
TTGTTGTCCGTCTTTACCGGTATCGCCCTTCTCTCCGGTGGCTTTCACACCGAGGAATACCCATGTCTGTCCGCCGTCATAGGAGACATACCAGAGGTTATCTTCCCCGATTTTAAGCCGAGGTGTTATGCCGTCTTTTCCGTCCTGTCCGGGGTCGCCTTTATCTCCCTTATCTCCCGTGTCGCCCTTGTCGCCTTTTTCGCCCTTCAGCTCCGACAAGGCAATCAAATTATTCCAGACGGAATCATCGATGTACTTCCACTGTACGAATCCGTTATATACCCGCAGTTCAATTTGTTTTCCGTCTGCGCCGTCATTTCCCGTCAGCTCGGCAAGTGAGACAAGATCGCGGTAAGCGTCGTCACTTTCACCCGCATATCGCCACTGGATACTGCTGCCGTTACTGCGGAATTCGATTTCTCTGCCGTCCGCTCCCGCAAAGGTTGAGAAGGTTTTGGTGTTGGACAGTGCCGATACCATTCCTTTGTCTGTCACGGAGGAGACTGCAAATGTATAGGTGGTATCCGCCTGCAGTGAGGTGTATGTATAAGAAAGCTCTTCCGCAGAAAGCGGAGCTTCGGTTACGCGCTCAAACTCTCCGTCATCCATACGCATCCAGATATGATACCCGGCATAGGGGCGTCTGAGATCTGCCGTCGGCGCCTTCCAGGTGATTTTTGCGCTTTGATTGTCCGTTACGGATACGCCCGTAAGTGTCGGTATGGGCGGCGCGGCACGAAGATTGGTCAACACATAACCGAACACGGGAATCTTCTGATCTCCTGCCGTCCATGTGCGCATACCGAAATCCCAGGTAAAGCCGTACTGGCCGGAGACATCGTAGCCGATTCCGTAGGAGGCAAGGAGCGAACGGCGGTCGATGTTGTTGACAGTGCCGCTGGCGCCGCTGCTTTCGGTCGTGGTGTAGACCGTTCCCGTTGCTTTGCTGTAGCTCAGATCAATCACAAAGCCCATATTGAATGCGTCTACGCCCCACGTGTTTTTCATCGAAGCTGAGAAGCCGTGAGCCATCTCAACTCCTTCGGCATGTTCGGACGTGGTCGTCCAGTCGTTTGTGATACTGCTTGCACCGAAGCCGAGCTCATATTTTTGCTTACTGAGCGACTCAAATTTCGAAACATAGTCGGCGGTAGTAGCGGTATTCGACCAATAGGCGAACGGGTCGCCCTCGGCATTTTCCGGCAGGACATGGCTGCTCAGTATCGGCAGAGCCTTTGCCTTTCCCGCCGCAATATCCGCCTTGTAGGTTTCGTTATACAGCGCGGCAAACTCATCGTAATACTCCCGGTCGAGCATGGTGTAAACCGGTTGCCCGGGGATCATCAATGCGATAGTATTTTTCTCGCTTAAGTCAAAATCGCCCTTTTGCGGGTCATAAAGCGAGTAATAATAGGTTGTCGCCGGCACACGGTACAGCACCACAGAATCGTTGCCGCCGGCATTGAATGAGGCACTGTATTCCTTTGAAAGGGTATCCTCGGTGCTCTTTGTAAAATCCATGGTATATCCGAGCGTCGCCTCGTATCTCCACACCTTCAGATCTCCCTGCGCGACGATGGACGCACCGAAGGAGGTGTTGTGCGATGAGGATTTCGTGTCCGAATAGCCGGAGGAGAAGGTATAGGTGGTTGAGCCGTCGGAGAAATCGAGGTCATAGTCGCCGAGCTCCGCAAAATAGGGAGCCGCCTGAAGCACCGCCTGCACCTGTGCATCGGAATAGCCGTAGCCCTTGCCCTCATAGCGGGCAAACAGACCGTCCTTGTTCACATCTCCCGCAAGCAGAATGCAGTTATACGGCATATCCCATGCGAGGTCGACGGCGTGACACAGCTTTGAGTATTCGTCTTTTTCGGCTGTCGCCGTATATTTGCCGGCAACTGACAGCGTGCCGCTGCCGAAGTCCTCACCATAGAACACATCGGTGAACAGATCGAATTTGCGCGCATTTTTGGTGCCGTTCTGTCTTTCGGCGGCAAGCGCGATCACCTGCTCGCGACCTTCGGTGTTGTGGTCAAAGTTGCCCGCGATGGCATCCTGATAATACCACCACCATTTCGCACTCGAGTTCTTCTCGCGCGTGGTATCGCACAGAAGATTGAGACCGCCGTTTTCCTGCACCTCATAGAGAGCACCCGCGATGAAGACCTGCTCGGGCGTGCCTCTTCCGTTGATGGCAACGCCAGTCATGGCGGGCTTCGGCTTCACGCCGTTATTGTTTGTTCCGCCTGCCGTGTAGCTGCTCATCGCGATCCTCTGAACATTTGTGATCGCATCGTTTTCGCTGTAATACACGGCATATCCCATATTCGAAGCATCGGTATCCGAATTGGCAAGAAAACCGTAAGTCTTTTCTTCCTTTACTTCGTTGTAATATCCCGCAACGACGATCTCTTCATATCCGTCACAGTTGACGTCGGCTGTCGTGATGTTCGGGAAGCGAATATGGTCATAGTACCTGTTGCCGTCCTCTTTCTCATCCTCACGATTGAGGGTCATCAGTTTTTTCTGCGATATTTTCTTAAAGGTCCCGCCGCTGTTTTTATATACCGTCAGCTTTGAGACAAAAAGGGCATACGTATCCGCCGAAACGCCGAGGATCCCGGGCAGCATACCGCTGCTGTAAGGGAACGGCTCGGCGGCGCCGGCGACAACCGCAAGTTCATCACAGCCGTCGCGATCAATGTCTACCGAAACGAGTGACTTCGTGATCTGATCTCTTTCGTATTCGGTCGTTTCCCAACCGCCGAAGTAGGTATTCGCTCCCGCGAAGGATCTTTTGAAAAACGCCTGCTCGCCGGCAATACCCGTTCCGGCAATGCCCCACAGATCATCACTGCCGGCATAGGTAATAACGGCGGTCATTTTGCCGTCACCGTCATAGTCGCCCGCCGTGACATTGAAATAGTGGCGGAATTCCTGATATTCCAGCTCGCCGTAATCAGTCTTGCACACCCATTTAGGCGCGTCGGCAATTTTCTGAAGCTCGGAGCGCTTGTTGTTTACAAGATTTTGTACCCAGTAGCAGATCTTTGCCGTGTTCTTGGAATTATCCATATCGCAAAGACCAACAAAGATAGCGTGATCGTTTCTGCCCGTGCCGAGCGGATCGTAAGCTGTTCCGACAGCAAAAGCGACATTATCGACCGAGGAAATGCTGTATGTACCGCTCGGTGACTCGATAATATTCTTTCCGAGTGTCAGCTTGTCATACACCTTGGTGTGATCTTTTGCAGCTTCGTTTTCTGCATTGCGATAGCTGTAAAGAATCGGCTCATACCACGGAGTGATGGCAAAGGGCTGACCTTTCTTGGTGCCGTACGGGTTGCTTTCGTCCTCTGCCCATCCGGCCGGCGGGGTTGTGTCGGGTGTGAGCAGTGCGCCGTATGCACTTGAGCCGGATGCCGATACTCCCGGGTCGGCGTAGCTCATCACAGGTGAAATGGCACACATCACCATACAAAGGGTGAGCAGGATGCTGAGTATTCGTTTCTTCATTTCTCGTTACCTCCGTTCAAGTATTGTGAGCGGTATTTATCTGCAAACAGGGCGACACCCTGCTCTAAGACCTCCATCTGGGTTTTTAGATAATATTCGTCCTCGAACATGGCATAGTGGACGCTGGCCCGGACAAATATGAAAATCAGCGGCGTGATGACCGTGTACGGAATACCTATTTTCGGCTCCAGTCGCTTGGCATACTCGGTATAGCGCTCGTTGACGCCCTCAAAAAACTTCTTGCCGTGCTCGATATACTTCGGGTGCGTATAGATCTGATACATCAGCCGATACTTCTTGCCGTGCTTTTTTGCCGTCCAGTAAGGCACCTCCTTCACAAATCGGACAACATCCTTGGGGTCGGTGGGGGCCATCTCCATAAAGTCGTCCTCGACCTTTTCCATACAGTATGCCGTTGACTCAATAATCAGCTCGTCAAGGTTTTTGAAATAAGAATACAGATTTGCCTTTGTGCAGCCGCAAGCGTCGGCCAGGGCTTTGATCCCCGTTCCCGTCAGCCCGTTTTCGGCATAGCAATCAAAGCATTTTTCCATCATTTCGCGCTTGCGCGCATTGTGCTGTTGCTCTGTTGTTTTCATGTTGCTTCGCTCCTTTTATGCGCACCGACCGTTCGGTTATGATTAGTATAACATAGAATTGTGACGAATTCAAGGACTGTTCGAGAAAAATCGAAGAAAATCAGATTGCAATATGATCTCATAAAAAAGTCCTTACAGCAGAAAGAAAATAGCGGATGGCCTCAACGATCAAAACCGTACTAATAAAAATGTCTTTGTTATCTCTGACTTTTTCAACCTGAAGCCTCTGTGTCTTTTTCTTTCTGCTGTAGTTATTCTTCAGTTGGGTAGTTCACTTTCTCCTTCCATCATGACAGGTGGCACCTGTCAGCGTATAGGCGCAGTTGTCCCTTGGCGGAAAAAGGCTCTTGAAAAAATACCCTGCTGCCGATATAATAAACCTTGTGCGATTTCGGAGGGATGAAGATGGAAAACGAAAAATACTATATAGCCGTTAATGCCGGTGACAGATATCCGCTTTTGAAAACACCGCAGGACTACACGGAATATTTTAACGAAGCACTCTCGTTCGGAGACTTATTCGATGTGTTTCGGTACATAGAAAAGCACGGCCTTGAACGAATCGTTACAGCCGTGATTAAACGCTGACCGCCGACAAGCGGTCTTTTTTATTCCTTTTTCAGCCGGAACAGCAAACTGCTCTTGCCGCCTTTTTTTCTGTACCGCTGCTCAGTTTCAATAAGCCCTGCTTTTTTAAGGTCACGGATGCCGCGGCGGACGGTGGATGGCGAATACTTGAGGTCGGCGGCTATGGTCGGGATGGCAGGCCAGCATTCGTTATTCTCATTTGTCCTGTCGGCAAGATAGATATATACCGCAACGGCTCTGTGCGGCAGCTCGGAGCGGTAAAGAAAATCAAGACGGCTCATTGCTTTGCACCTCCGTTTCTGTTAAGTCTTTTATGATTTCTGCTTCCGTTACATCGGGAGCAGCTTCTTTTTTCGGCGGTGAGGTACGGATGGGGTTGCCGCCTCGCTTTTCGCTCTTGGGCGGAGTTCTCTGCGGCTCGTTCTTGGGGCTGTCCTGCTGTGCCTGACCGCCGCCGTCAGCGTCGCTCGGTACAGGCGTTTCCTCTTTCCACTCCGGCGGATATTTTTCGATTATGCCGTTCTGTATTTCCTTTTTGTCGGCATACTTGACCTCACGGTTGCCTTGGTCGGGAACGGTATAAGGGTGTTCATCGTCGAATTCAATGCCCCATTTGAAGAACAGCTTTAGGTGTACCCGCATCGGGTGGACGCCTGTTTTCATAACGATAAAGTCGCCCTTGGGCAAGGATTTGAGTTCGTCCGGCGTGAGCAATGGGCGCTCTATCATTTGCAGGGATTGTGACGGATCGTTTTTACTTCGGCTGACAGATCCGCTCATGACCGTGCGGCTGCCGAGTGCCTTGGAAAGCGTTTCCGCCGAGCTGCTGTTGGGAGCAAAGCCGCCGAAGATGGTATCCTGCGTATTATCCACGATAATTTCCGCACCTTCCTTGCCGTAGTTCTTTTCGAGCTGGGCAAAGGATTGGATGATGGGAACGATCTGCAAGCGCCTTGAACGGGAGGCACTGAACATCATTTCCGCACTTTCGATTTTGGGCAGCGTGCCGAACTCATCGCAGAAGAACACACAGCGGTTCTTGAGCTTGCCGCCGTTTTCATCGGCTACGGCGAGTATCTCTCGGTAGAGCTGTTGGATAATCAGTGAGATCATAAAGAAGGTGTTGGGATTTTCCTCCGGCATGATGACAAAGATAGCCGACTTCTGATTGCAGAAGGTTTCGGCGTCTATCTCGGTATCAAAGCAGAGAAGCTGTTCTAATTCCGTATCGAGGAATGCGTTGAGCCTTGACAGTGCCGTACTCATAACGCTTGCCATACTCTGCTCGGCAGTGTTCAGAGCCGCACCCGCAAACCATTTTGCCTTATGCTCATTCGGGAGCAGTTCCATAAGCTGCTGAAACTGATTCTTGCCCTTTTTCTTTGACGGGGCGAGTAGTTCCTGAATGACCTTGAACACCGACACGATGTGTCGTTTTTCCGGCGCGCAGAATTCCGCTACCAACAAAATGGTTGCGGTCAGCAAGCCCTCGGCGGCGTCATAGAAATATGCGTTTTGTCCGAAGGAGGCAGCGTCCATACCGGAGAGGATAATGGTCTTGGATATGATTTTTGCATACTTCTCGGCCTTGGCCTTGTAGACGATTTGGTCGGGGTGCTTTGCGTATAGATCGGTGTATTTATTGACGAGATACAATATATTATTTCCGTTTGATCGGGTTGGATTTCGTAAGTCAATGACCGAAACCTTGTAGCCGTAGTCCTTGGCAATGTTTCCGTAGTTACGCATGACATCGCCCTTGGTGTCAGTGGAGAGGAAGGACATTCCCGATGCGCAGGCATACTCAATGCACGGGTACAGCCAAAAGGCAGTCTTGCCGACACCCGCCGCACCAATCATCAGCACATGAACATCTCCCGTATCTATCATGGCGGTGGTGCTGTGCTTGCTGCCCTTGCACCCGACCACGATGCCCTGCGGCAGAGCTTCCTCGGTCGGCTCAGCCTTTTTTCGGAGCAGTTTTCTCGGTGCTGTCACCGTCATGGTGGGCGTTTGATTTTGCTTTGCCTGCTTACGCCATTTCTTTGGTGTGAACGGGATATGGCGGTATGTCTTTCGTATCTCTGCTTTGTTTGCCCACCGAGCCGTGCCGTGCTGACCGTCGCCGACGGTTTTGCTCTTGATATTGTTGAGGTTATAGATGTGAGCGATCAGCGTGATCGCACCGAGGACGGCAAACATGACTGCGGCAACGGTGACTAAAGCTGCAATGTTTGGCATACTTCTTCCTCCTCGCTTTCTTCTTGGGGTAAAGAAAACTCCGCACGGATGTGCGGAGCATTGCCTCCGGCTGCCAGCCGGTCCTCGTTCCAATCTTTCAATGACGGAACGAGGATTTCGTGTTTGATGCCCTGTATAAAGAGCTTGTCGGATATTCTCTTGTTCGCCGCCTGACCTGCGGCATCGTTGTCCATGCAGAGATAAACGGTGTCGATAGTGGGATTTAGTTTCAGCGTTTGGAACAGCACCTGATCTCCGACACAGCAGGCAGCAGCGTAGCTGTGGCTTCGCCAATTCTCCTTGTGCAGAGAAATAAAGGACAGCATATCTATGGGAGCCTCAAAGAGATAGAGCGTGTTGTCCCGACCTGTCCAATGAAAGCTGTAGCGGGGATCGCTGCTCTCTGTATTGCCCTTGTAGCTGCTCTCACTACCTGTGCCGCGCTTGTGTGCATGGCGAGGAGTGCCGCTTTCGTCGCAGCCCACGAACACGGCGTTGTGGTAGTCGGCGGATTCATAGATCATACCCTTATGCACAAAGCCGTACAGCACATCCCGATCGATCCCACGACGGTTTAGGAGATAAGCAAAAACACGCCGCATATTCTCATTCTTAGGCGGCAAGGCAAAGGGCTTGGGAGGTTCTCGCCGGATCGGTTCGGCTCTTTGGAGCGTGCCGCCGTTATTGCCGAGCAGGAAACCTACCGCCTGCGGGAAATCCATATGATAAAACCGGCGGACGAAATCAACCGCGTCGCCGCCGATGCGCTCGTACTGGTGAAACCACAGGTTGCCCCGTACCGTCACCTTGTCCGAGCCGTCCCGCCAGACATATTCCTTGCCGGAGCGTTTTAAGTGTTCGCCCTGACTTTGCAGAAGTGCGACCAAGTCTGTCTGCCGCGCCTGCTGCTTTTGTTCTTCTGTAAAATGAATGTATTCGGTTGGCATTTTTTGATCCTTTCTGATATAATAGTTTCGGGTTCATATTCTGAATATTGGCGAGAAATTCTGCATATACTGCTTATGAACATATTTCGGGGCAAAAGGGCTTGACAAAAGTCCGATTCCCGTGTATAATATGTTCAGTGATCGAGTTGCAGAAACCCGCGAGGCCTGCGACCGGGGGAGTTCCTGCGGGAGCTCCCTTTTTTATTGGAGGATGTTATGGCAAAACCGTTTTTATCTTTTGAGGAGCAGATCAATAATTTAGAGAATGAAAAAGGGCTTGTTATTGCCGACCGTGCGTATGCCGAACGAATGCTGCGTGAGATCGGCTATTTTGGGTTGATCGGCGGATACAAAAGCCCTTTTAAGAACCCGACCACAAAAAAGTATAACGACGGAGTTGCCTTTGAGGATATCGTTGCGCTGTATAAGTTTGATGAAAACCTTCGGGAGCTTTTTCTGAAATACATATTGCAGTTTGAACGCCATATCCGTTCACTGTTATCCTACTACTTCACGGAAAAGCACGGCGAACAGCAGTCCTGTTATCTTACTGCTTCGAATTATGATTCCAATCCAAAACGGCGTAATGATGTTGGCAAGCTGATCGGGACATTGGACAAACTCGCAAATCACAACAGCGATTATCCGTATATCAATCACCAGCGCACCGCATACGGCAATGTTCCGTTGTGGGTGCTTGTGAACGGGCTTACCTTCGGAACGCTGTCCAAGTTTTATGCTCTTGTCACGCCGGATATCAGAGTGAAGATCTCAAAGAATTTTGACGGCGTTAACGAAAAGCAACTCGGACAGTATCTGAAGGTCATTACAAAGTTCCGCAATGTGTGTGCGCATAATGAACGCCTGTTTTCTTATCAGACGAAGAACGATATCCCCGATACGGTACTGCACCAAAAGCTCTCCATCCCGCAAAAGGGAACGCAATACCTTTACGGAAAGCGTGATCTGTTCTCGTTGGTCATTGCATTTCGATATCTGTTGCCGGAGAGTGATTTCAAGAAATTCAAGCACAGCCTTTCAAGAATTTTCACACATTACTTTGCGAGTACGGCTTCGCTGTCGGAAACCACGGTTTACGGTATGATGGGATTCCCCGCAAACTGGAAGAGGATCAGCGCATACAGAAAATAAGCAAATACGGAGCGGCCTGCGGAACAATTCGCAGGCTGCTTTTCTGTATCGCATACCACTATTGTTTGAGTCCATGAGCCTGTTTTTTCTCCTCAATTTTCCGTCGCAGCTTGCGGTCGATGCTGTTTTCTCTGCCTCTACGCTCATCCTCCAAGCGGTTTTGGATGACACGAGCCATGTGTCCGAGTAGGCGGAGAGAGGCAAGCGCCGCCGTCCAGTTTCCGTTGGCACGGATGCTGTGGATAAGCTGTGCGGCATATTGATTGCCATGCTCGGCGGCAAGATGAAGATAATACATCGCCTTATCGGTGTCTCTCGGTGTGTCTTTTCCGTAGAGATAGATTTTGCCGAGTTGGTATTCGGCATAGTTATTTCCGTTTTCGGCGGCTATCTTAAAGCTGTGGATGGCTTTTTGAACATTTTTGACTTCATTCTCGGTCAGATATATTTTGCCTGCAAGGTACGCCGCATAGGGATTTTTCTGTGCGGTGGCACGGTCAAGCCATTCTGCGGCTTTCTTTATATCTTTCGGTATAACCTCGCCCTTGTATAACAGCCTGCCGAGGATAAACTGTGCCGGAGCAAAGTTCTTTGATGCCGACAGATTCAGCAGGCGCACGGCTTCGTCAATGCTTTGGGCGAGAATATCTCCGTCAAGATACGCCTTGCCGAGGGTGTACGCTGCATGTTTGTTACCTTGCTCTGTGGAGCGGCGGAGCAGACTCTCTGCTCGTTCGGTATCTCTTTCTATATCCTCGCCCTTGAGGAAGGTCTTACCGAGCAGGTATTCGGCGTATTGGTTATCGTCTTTGACAGCGCTTTCCAACCAATGCAGAGCGTGGAGCATTTGTTTCGGCACATCCTCGCCACGCAAATACAATTTTCCGAGCATATATTTCGCTACGGTGTAGCCCTGCTTAGCGGATTTGGAGAGATACTCGACAGCCTTTTTCGGATCGTAGTGTTCGCCGTCACGGTCGAGCATAAATTTTGCCGCACGGTACTGCGACCACTTGTTGCCCTTGTCAGCGTCTGCAACCGTTTTTTCATATTCGTCCATAGTCGGAGGCGGCGGGTCGGGGCTTTCGGTTTCCTCTGTGGTCGGCTCACAGTCCGGCTCTGTCGGCTCGTCCGTTTCCTCAACCTCATCTGTCGGAAGATTCAGTTTCATCGCCTCGGCTATCACCATATTTTTCACAGATTTGAATTCCTTGTTTTGCGACAGCGGCAGCCGTTCTGGTCGGCTCTCGGTGTAGACCTTCAGCGCCGTTTCCTTTGACTCGTACCATAAGTCATAGAGAGCTGCGATGCGTTCATCCTTGCTGAGTTCGTCAACAATATTGTTTATAATTTCCTTGATGTCCTTGCGCAGATAGCCGTACTGCTTTTTGCCGTTGGTCACAGCCAACCGTTTGGCAAGGGTCTGCAACAGTTCCTCCACCTGTGGATTGTCATAGGTGCCGCCGTTAATTTTGGCGATGAGCTCGGCGAGTACCTCACGACTCTGCACCTTCAGTGCGTCACGGTGTTCGGTTTGCTTTTTGTATTCGCAGAGCAGGTCCTGTGCGAATATATCCTTTGCGAAGGCCGAACGCAAAGCCATCACCCCTTTTTCCGAGAGGTAACCTTCGTTTGGATTTGTCGAGTAGGCTATCAAGTGAATATGGGGATGGTGGCTTTCATTGTGAAATGCGGCAAACCAACGGAGGTTGCTCATCGGTATCCGCAGATTCTCCGAAAGCGCCTGCGTTTGCGACCGGAGCATATCTCTCCATCGGCTGCCGTTATCATAGCCGAGGCGTTCGGCGTCCTCACGGCGCAGGGAGACAATTGCCGTCCACACATTTCCCGTGTGCGCGTTGAGGTCATCGGATACCTTTTGCAGATCCACCGCCACGCCGTCATCGGTAAAGAGTCCGTGAGAGCCGAAGCGTTCCGCACGAGGTCGAGTGGCGATGTAGTCGGCATAGGTATTGGTGTGCATCATCTCATCGGCGTTTTCTTCAAGCATTCGGGTTATAAATTCCGAAGCTGCACCGACCGTTTTCTCCTTGAGGTAGTCCTCATACTCCAACGATGATTTGCTGTCGGGAAAGTCCGAGAGGATTTTCTTTATCAGTTGTTTTTGCTTGTTCGTTGCCGGGGCATTTCTTTTCGACTCGTCTATCTTTTCCACGCCCTCACGGGTAGCAATATATTCCGCATAGCCGCCGATATTTTTTCTGTCCTCCGGCTTCAGATATTTGAACTTCGTAATTAAACGCGCCATTTATCAGCCTTTCTGCCAATCGTTTGCGTCACGGAAAGTGAAATTGCCGTTCAGCCGTTTCACTTCCTTTACGCATTCGCCCTTGAGCCGTTCGAGCGACACATCATCGATGTCGCTGTTCGCCGCCACCACATTCATTGTGACGGCGAGTTCCACAGCCATTTTGAAAAGCAATCGGCAGATGCGGTTGTCGCTCTCGGCAACAATACTTTTCATGGAGGACAGCATTGCGTTCGGCAGCATGGAGCGTTGATCCTCGGCAGTGAGGTGGTCGATATAGAACTGCACCGCCTTTTCTATGAATTCGGATTTACTGCGGCAATCATCTGTGGTGTAGAGCTGCCCGATTTTATCGAGCGTTTCGGGATAGAGCCACAGCGCAAATTTGCGTTTATCCTTCGGTATGGGCATTTAAGATTCCTCCTTTTTGCTGTATTTTTTGCTTGAAATCCGCAACCCCTAAATCAGCGAGACTTTTAAGGCAGCAACCCCTAAAAGGCGATTTTCGGTTTTGCTCCAAAAAGCCCCGCAAAGCCTTGTGCGGTCGGCGTTGCCGTCCGCTGTGAGCCGCCGAGGGGAAGCTGTGCAACCCCTCGGCTTTCTCCTGCTTATTTTCGTACCGTCTGCCGATTTCCGCAAAAGGGTGCGAAAACCGTCCCAAACGGCTCTTTGTCTTTACATGGCTTGTGTTTACCCGATTCGGAGCTGCATCTCGCCACACGGGGCGAAACAGGGGCGCACAGGGCGGTCACATCTGCATCGCCGGAGCCTCGGTTTCGTCATCGGTTTCCTCATAAATCATATCGGAGAGATCCTCCACATAGGCAACCCATGCACTCAGCCCGTTTATGGACTCATCGAGGCTTTCAAAGGTGTGCTTGAATGCCCCGGCAAGTTCCTCACGGTTTTCGGGGTATACAACACAGCAATCGGTATATGCTTTTTCCATCTGCTCCTTTAAGGCACAGCTACAGTCCAGCATGGAGTAGAGCCGATCCAATTCGTTATCCGCTTTGATCTCCAACTGTTTTTGCGGAGATTTTTTCTGATAGATACCGAACTGTACTCGTTCATAGTTCGAATCGGGTTTCTTGATGACGCTGTTGACATACTGGATGAAAAGGTTCGGCTGGATTTTTTCATCGAACCTTGTTCCCTGAATTTGCTGCCGAGCGAATTCCAAAAGCTCTCGGTATCTATGTGGCTTTCCATCATCAAGCATTTCCTTGAAGCAGTTGCGGAGAAATTCCGCTTTTGAAATATTGTTATCCATACTTTAGTCCTCCTTATATCTGAATCACTTGGTTTTCGGTTTCGTCATCGGTTTCCTCCGACAGATCCATTTCTTTCCCTGCAAGGCTGTTGTTGAAAATCTCACGGCGGCATTCCTCGCTGCGATAATCGGAGCGGAACGCTTTGTAGGCCGCAACGGAAAAATCATGCAGAGAGTAGGTCTGCCACTCGTTATCCGTGCCGTCGTAAACACTGACCCGACCTTCGTCCAAATCAAATTCGAGCAGTGCAGTGACTCGGTCATCCGCATGGATATCCGCACAGACCTTTCCGAAGTATTCAAGGCTGACGGGATTCGTTTCAATAAAAGCGTCGGCGAAGGTTTCGGGGGCAGCGGATAACTCGCTGCGCTCATAGAGACGGTATCGATACGCAGCCTGCAGCGGTGTGCGGAAGTAGTCGCTTGTGAAGTGACAGTCATCACCGTTTTCACGGATGTGGTAGACCGCAAAGCGTCGGGAGGTTTCCAGCCGTGCCTGTTCTGCGGTGTTCTCTCTTTCAATCCTTGCCTCGATGGAGGTGCGCTGCTCATCGGGAACATACTCCTGATAGAGCGTGTCGAACGCCTCAGTCAATTTATCCTCGACCGTTTCGGCAGTCTGACTGCCGAGCGCTTCTGCCAAGGCGCGCACACGGTATTCGTTAAGGTACAGGGTAATATCAGTGTCGCTCATCGGCGCTCACCTCGCTGATCTCGGTATACTCCGTTTTGGGCGGCTTCGGCTTTCTCGGTTTCGGTGCAGCCGGAGCCGGTGTGTTGCCGGAGCGCAGCTCGATATATTCCCGCACACCTGCCGGGACGGTCTTTGTGTATAGCGTGTCGAGGGATTTTTCCAGCTCTGTTTCAACGGTCGCACCTTTCTGCGAAAGATAAAGGACAAGGGCGGATGCCTTGTCCTCGTCAAATGAGATATTGAAGGTTGTCTTTTTCATGTGGGTGATCTCCTTTCAGATATAAAAAGCGACGCCGTTTTTTCGGCGCCGCATTGTCGGATATATATTTTTAGATAGTTTTGGGCGTTTGCGAGAGCAACAGCAGCACGATAACCGAAGCCGCAAAAGCCGCTGCCCCGGTGATGACGGCGGCAGGTTTGTTTATCGGCTTTTTCCGAGCTCTGCACACTGCCCATACAAGACCTACGCCCACAGCAGAGGAAAGAAGAGATATTCCGAGTCCCTTCCACAGCCATAAAAGCTCTGCAAAAATTCTCATCGTTTGCACCGCCTTTCTACAGCGTAAGTCCCATATCGGGTTCTTCGTCCTCGGACAGATCCGTATCCATCTCGATGATATCACGAACCCTGTCCTGTCCGCAGAGGATAAAGGTGCGGATATATTCCCGGTCTACCTCGATAGGAATTTCGTCAAGGCATTCGTCGATGATATCCTCTGTGATCTCCGGCAGACGAATTTCCCGGTACAGCTCCTGCGCTTCTTCGCAGTCCTGCAGGAAGGCTTTGAGGAAACCGATCAGTCCGTCATGAGTGCGGCGGACATCGGAGGGATAGCCCTTGGCGATCAATGCGATGTTGTTATCGTAGTTGGGCGCAAGGGAGAGGATTTTTCCGGTTTTTACATCCCGCAGCAGTCCGAAGTTTTCGGTGTGCCTGTCCATGTTGTAGCAGACCGAGTCCGTCCACAGAAGCAGCAGATACTGCTTGGCGATCTCCGGGGATATGCCGTACAGCACACGGAAGCAGTTTTCGTAATCCTCATCGTCATCCACAAGCGCGCGTATCGGCTCGAAGTTCACCGCCGCGCCGTTTGTGAAATCCTTTGAGCGGATATACCGTCCGTCAAGCTCATAGTGCGCCGTCGGCAGTCCCAGCTTTTCGCAGAGCTTGCAGATGAACAGCTCCGAGAAATATTCCTCTTTGATTCCGCTTTTGTACATCCACCACTCGCCGTCAATGAGCTTCCAGCACTTTTCGAAGCTGCCGGTGTTGGTCAGCTCCGGTGTTCTTGAGGGCTTGCGGGAGAAGCTGTCGGGGTCGCCGCGCAGGGCAAGCTCGGCAAAGTAGTTTTCCTTGAAGCGGATGTTCTCATACACGGCAGTCGAGCCTTCGGGCTTAAACCAGTAGCGGTCGGTCACGGTGGCCGCATTTACCGCAAGCGCCGTGGCGATGTCGTCCGTTGTGCGCAGGCGCAAGGCTCTTTTGAGAAGGCGTGAATTGGTTCTGTGGGAATCGATGGCGCGGGAGGCAAGCCAGCCTTCGATGTTTCCCGTCCGTTTCAGATAGAGGGGCAGGAGCCTTTCGTCCGCATCCGTTATGACGCCGTTTTTCACGGTCGCAATTACACGGTCTTCCGACATTAAGGTTCCCGTTATATTTTGCATATTTCGCACCGCCTTTCGTTTGAGATTATAGCTTTTGACACCGTCGGGTGTTGCTTTGAGTTTTTTCAGCTCCGCTTGGAGGCTTTTACGGCGCTCCACCAAGGCTCTGGTCTGCTCCAATTCTCCGGCCTTGATATACCGGCTTTTGAGCTTGCCGTTTTCCGTCCACTGCAGATAGAAGCGTTCTTTTCCCTTGATCACCTTGCGGGAGATATATCCGTTTATGCTTTCCGCAAGCTCCTTTTCCAGCTCCGCTATCCGCTTTGCCGTATCGCTCATATTCCCACCGCCGTTTCGAGAGATTTTGTCTTTGGGTATATTATAACCTATATTCTCTCAAATAGCAACAGGTTATCTTGCGCAGCGGAGCAATAAAGTGCAAACTTTTTGTTACATGGACATCTCCTGCGTCTGATCCTCGTCGGAGGCGTCGCGCACAGGCTCATGATCGTGTTCGGTTTCGTGGCCATCATAAATGTTACATCCGAGGACGGAGAGCAGACTCACCGGATCACCTTGGCAGTTATGACAGTACTGCAAATGGCAGGTCATCTCAATACAGTCCTCGGTCATGATGAGTTCGTTGATTTCTTCTCTCTGCCGTAATTCTTCTTCGAGCAGTCTGCCGTTTTCGTTGGTGTCGGTGACCTCCGCGCCGAAGTGGTAATACAGCTCGTCGTAGGAGATCGTCCAATAACAATCCTCCGAATGGTCGCAGCATTCGTTGATAGCGTAATCGGCAAGCTGCCGTATTTTGTTTTTATCCATATTGACCTTTCCTTTCATTCTGTTTGCTCCTCATAGGAGATATACGGTATCTTGAGCCAGTGTGTGAAGCCGCTGCCGCTGACCTCGGACAGAATTACACCGTCGTTGGTGTTGGCGGCATGGATGACCTGACCGTTCCCGATATATATTCCAATGTGACCCTCATGCCAGAGCGCCAGACCCGGCGTTTCGGGGAGCGTATCGATCGTGCCTTTCTCCGTTGCATTTTCGTACATGGTGTCCGCACCGATATCGGGCATACCGTTTGTGCCATATTCGATAGTACCAGTTTGTGTGTTCAGCCAGCCATAGCCCTTAATCAGTCCGATGCAGTCGGCAGTCCTTCCACCAAGCCAATGTGTTCGGATATATTCCTCCTTGCCGCCGACCTCGTCGGGGTACTGGGAGACCTTGCCGTTCAGCATCGATTCGGTCAGCACCTCACCGTAGGTTCCCCATACATAGCCCCATTTCTTTGCATATGCTTGCTTTGCCCATTCAACAAGGTCGTGGGCGTTCTTGGTGTCGGGATCGGTGAAGCCGGAGGTGTTAATGGCCTTGGCTCGGATGGCGGTCATGACCTTTGTAAAATCCTCGGCATTGAGTGTAGTACCGAAGGCGGTATTGACAGCGGTGATGAGCTGCTCATCTGTCTGATCCTCCGCAAAGCAGCCTGCCAGCTTGGAAACGAAATCCGCTTGTTCGGCATAATCGGAAAGCGCCAGCACATACAGCACCTGCGCTTCCTTTGCTTTCTCTGCCGTAAAGCCCTTTTCGGTCATAGCGACTTCAATGGCTTTCATCATATCCTCCACCGCCTGCAGCTTTGCTTTTTCCTCGGCGGAGAGGTTTTCCACCACCAAGGTCTGAAGGCGGTCGGTGTCGATCTCGATGTCACCGTTGAACAAAGATATAACGGCAGCCACCGGCATAATGATGATAATGATCACGCCGAGGATAATGCCGAGAACGGTGCGCCGCAGCTTTTTGTCGGTCAGTACGGCGACGGCAATTTTCTTGAGTGCGGCGGCTACCGTGGCGCTCATTATCTACCTCCTGATTTGCCGAACAGCGCGGCTTTGTATTCGGGCGCAATGACCTGTAAAAGATACCGTTCATTCCCGCAGCGATAGAGGCAGGTGCCGCGCTCCGGATATTTAATGAGCTCAAATTCGCTCGGTTCGACCTGCAGGGCGTCCATATACTCCTTCGGGTTGATCTGTCCGGCGTTGAACAAAAACTGATGCGTGGGAATGGAAAACAGCGGCTTTGTGAATTCACGGATTGACGGAATCAAAAAATCCTCGATGTTCTGACTTGCCAGAATGACCGAGGAGTCTTTTTTGCGCACACGCTTCATGCAGTTACGCAAGTATTCGATTGTAGTCATATTGGAAAGAAACAAATACAGCTCGTCCACCGATGCTGCCGTGCTGCCTTTGCCGAGCAGTTCGTTGCTCATGAATGACAGGATATTGAACAGCATACAGTCCTTGAGTCGGCGGTTAGTATCCATTAAGCCTTTCACGCCAAATACAAGAAAGTTGGAATCGGTAATGTTGGTGTGGCCGTTGAAGTATTTGCTTTCCGAGCCGACGCACATGGAATGGATTCCGAGGCAAACCTCTTGGAGCGTTTCCTCTGTATAGAGGTATTTGCGTTGCTTGTCATAAGCCATAAATTCTTCTTCGCAGAGATTGTAAAAATCCTGCATAACGGGAAAGTCCGAGGGCTTCTTTACACTGTAGTCCGTGCTGTCGGTAATGCCGAATCGGGCATACAGCTTGGAGAGCAGGATTTCGATGGTGTCTATCTGCGCATCGGTAAAATTCTTGTAACTGCGGAAAAAGTCTTTCAAAAAGGCAATGTGCTGTGAAAGCCGTGTCACTTTCTTGAATGCTTCGGGAGTTGTGGCGTCGATATCCTCAACGCTGTCAGTCCATGCTTTCGGCTCTAACGGATTGATGGTGTACTCGCCGGACATGAAATCAATATAGCAGCCGCCGAGCGCGTCGCACAAGGTTTCGTATTCGCTTTCGGGATCAAGGCAGATAATGCGCTTGCCCGATTCACGGATGTTTGTTAAAATGAGCTTTAGGAGATAGCTCTTGCCCTGACCGCTGTTGCCCAAGATGAGGGCGTTGGAATTGGTCTTGTCCTCGGCGCGGCGGTCGAAGTCTACAAGGATGTTTGTGCCGTATTTATCTCTGCCGATATATGCACCCTGCGGATCGGTCTTGCCGGAAAAGTTGAATGGGTAAAGATTTGCAACACTTGACGCAGGCAGCACACGCTCATACTGCGCCCCGAACTGGTTGGAGCCTGTCGGCACGGCAGAGAGGAAGCCTTCCTTTTGCCGGAGGGTCAGCCTGTCTACCGAGATTTTGGAACGGGTCAGCTCCATGGCAATATCCGATTGCAATTCCTTGAGCTTTTCCATGCTCTTGGCTTTCAGCTCGATAAACACCGAGCAGTGGAGGAGCGGCTCTTTGTTTTTGCGGAGGTTTGCGAGCAACTCGATGACATCCTGCAAATTGCCCTCGGCCTCGATGCTTTCGCTGACATCGTTGCCGCCGCTTTTGAGTCGGTTGCGGCGGGTGGCGTTTTGAATGATCTTGCGCTGCTCCATAGATTCCACAAGCCTGTGATAGATGCGGAGCGTCACGCCGCTGCGGTCGGCAAGCTGCGAGAGAATGGCCTGTTCCTCAGTGGACGGCGGATATTCCCGCACCGCCCACACGCAGCGGTAGCTGTCACCGACGATATAGTGGTCGGATAAAAAGCGAATGGTGCCGGGCAGGATCATATCGAAGAAATCCTTGGTGCGGATTTCCTCAACCTGCTCCGGCGTCAATACTTTCGGTTTTCTTTTGAGCATAATATTTTCCTTTCTGCCGTTTAGGTTTCTGCGGCGATAATGAGCAGTCTGCCGTCCTTGCCCGATCCGTAGCAGGTGGAGAGGATAAGGTGGCGGCCGTCCTCGCTGGTTATGCGGTTATACCACGGGTCTGCGGTATTGGTTTTCCGCACCTCGGTCACGGTAAACAGAAACACACCTCCGGCGGTTTCCAGCCTTACCGTGCGGTGTGCGTTTAGAAAATCCGTATTCAGATATTTCTTCAAATCGGAGAACATCGTGCCGTTTTTCATGTTATGACCGTAAATAATGAAGTTGCCGCCGTTCATGCTGCATCTGCCGTCAAGGAACGGTACGCCGCTTTGACTGTACTGCCCGTAAAAGCTGCGGCGGAGGTATTTCTGCGTTTCACTCGGAGTATACATGACGGGATAGCTGATGCTTGTGCCGTCAATACTCAGCCACCCGATGCAGTCGGCGTTTTCCGAAATGAGAGCCTGTATATTGTGTTCTGCCACAGATTGCTCGGTCGGCTCTGCGCTCGTTTCTGTTTCTGTGTCCGTTACGGATTCTGCCGGAGCTTCGGTCATCGGCAGTTTGGCAATTTCCGCGACGGAGGCGAAGTCCTTTTTTTCTTTCTGCTGTTCTTTCAGTTCCGTATAGATATTTACACCTGATAGCACGGCAACCGCCGACAGCAGAAGACAAAAAAATATGAGGACGGGGTTATTCCTCATCCTCATCGTCCGTTCCCTCGTAAAACTGTTCGCCGTCAATGTCGGGCATGGCCTCACCCTGCATACTCGCTTCAAAGTATAACGCCAGAATGCGCTTGATCTCCGGCTTTTTCAGCCTATGCACCTCAAAGCCCTCGCCGGCGATCTTACTTTCGATGCGGTTGGCGGTTTCAAAGACCTGTTTTTCCTTTTGGCTTTTCAGTCGTGCCACAAAGAAAAACTGCCGTGCCGTCGCCATTTCCGTCTGAATGTTGTCGAGGAAATTGATGTCCTTTTTGATGAGCTTCCTGACCTTTGCGTTTTCCTCAACTTCAAGGCGTTCGGTCAGATAGGCTTTGTTATCGTCAAAGCATTCTGAGGAGTCGGTGCAGACGATCTCGATGTCGGGGAGCGCCGACAGCACCATCATCAGATGGCGTATCTTGATTTCGATATTGGTGTGGGACAGCACCGAGATATTGGTGGGCGATACAAGGTAAAAGAGCAGCTCGCCCTTATTGGTAGAAAGACCGTATTTCGTAAAGGTTTTGATACCGAGCAGTTCCTGCACCGAACGGCCTTTTTTCTTTTTCTGCTGTTTCATGATCATCATCTCCATTCAAAGTATTGCTGTGTGGATATTAAATACCGCACGGCGTAACGCATGAAGTCGAGTACGGTGGTATCGTCCATGCGGATCGTTAAAAAGCCGTAGCACAACACAGCCACGGCCGGTAAGAAAATGTGCAGCTGCACAAGTGCGAGAACCGACAACAGTGCGGCTACCGCTAAAATTACAAAGTCCCGCAAGCTCCAAAGCCACAGATTGGCGGTGGCTTTGAGGTTCTGCGGATAGATATATTGTGTCACTCAGTCATTCCTCCCATTTCCATGCCGCCGACATCCTCGCAGAATTCCTGCGGCGTCTGATCGTGTGTCTGCATGAGCTTTTCCGCGATCATGGCCTTTATGAGCTGCGATTCGTTTTCTGTCGGCTCATAGTCAAAATACGAGGAGCCGCTGTCGCGGCTGATCTCGCATTCGATGCGCAGAGTGTCGGCAAAGGGATTGTATTTGGCGTACATATTCAGCCAAGTGCCGTCCTCCGAGGCGGTGTTGATCCCGAACTTTTTGTCCACATCGAACCATGTTTCGATATATGCCGTAATTTCCTGCCCGATATCGCAGTCAACCTCCATATCCGAGTCAACGGCAATATCTGTGCGTTCCAATTCATTGTTTTCTTTCATGCTGCACCTCCGTTATTTGCCTGCGGCCTTCGCCACGCTGCGGGTCAGGTTGACTGCCGTAGTGGTGGCGTGTACCACGCTCATCATATTGACTCTTACGCTGGAATCCAAGCCGAACTGCTGCGCAATTCTGGGAACCTCATTGGCTGCCAGCATAATGCCGAGCCCCAACAGCATATTGTTCGGGAATGTCATCAGTCCAAGGAACAGCAAGGTTGTCTGCATAAATGCCGTAAGGCAGATCGCTATAACCTGCTTGCACCATTGATTGAAGCCGTCCGCATAGCCACGGGGAACGCTGAACATATACAGCGAACCGACCGCTATTTGAATGAGCAGAATGCCGCCACGCTTGATATTGGCGAAAAACATCTTGATCACACAGTAAGCAAAGGCGATCATGCACAGCAAATTCAAAAGACCGTAGGTTGCCGAAACCGCCGACGAGAACATTCCGGCGAGGGCGGCAAGCCCTGCGTCGGCAAGGCTTTCGTTGATCCCGCCGGAGGCGATCCCGACCAAATCATGCGAAAAGGTGTTTTGCAGGCTGATGCAGAACTTGTATAATTCTATCGGCACAATGCCGATGAGGGAGCAGGCAAAGAAGCCCTTTAGAATATTGAGCGCTGTGGTCTTGATGTTCGCCCTGCCGCACTGGTATTCTATCGCCACATCGAATACGGCTACAACCGTTCCCGCGACGAACAAGCCCCAGCCGAACAGCGTGAACAGCTTCACGGTAGCCTGCACCCATTCGAGATCGAATACTTCCGAGCCCATATTGCCCATCATCTCGAAGAAATCGGCAATCGCACCGTAGACGATCTCGTACAGCCATTTGAGCATGGCGTTCCAAATCGCATCACCCACACCTGAACCGATGAAGTCAATCGCATCTCCGATGGCGCTGCCGATGCCTGAAATGATATCTCCTAACCAGTCAAACAAGGAGCCTCACCTCCGTTTCCTTTTGCTTGTGTTTCCGCTCTCATCATATGATCGACCAGATATACAGCGGTGCGGTAAGGGTGAAAATAAGGCAGGCGAAGAGAATACAGGGCGCGGCGAACTCAAACTGCCCGTGCTTTCTGTAGTCGAAATATGCCGTGCCGACCTTGACAAAAAACAGGATGGCGAGGATCATATCGCAGACGGGAAAGACCACATTGTTGACCACGGTCTGAATCTGTCCTTTGGCGGCATTCCATGTGTTCTCGATCGCTCCCGCCACATCGCCCGCCGCAAATGCAGTCATGGAGAAGGCCGATACAAGGACGGTCACAAGCAGAAGCGAAAGCATAATTCTCATCGTTTTCTTTTTCATAGGATTCATAAGCGGTTACCTCCGATCACTTTTTGAATTTCATTTTCGGTTATCTTTCGGATGCGGATATTGAGGTTTTTGCAGAACTGCAGCTCGTTTTTCATGCCGTCGGTAACGGCATCCCCGAACAGCCACAGCTCGTCGCAGAACCACAGAAGCGACAGTCCCGCCGCAAGCCCGATTTCTCTGTCCTTGGGATCGTTATCGTCAAGACATTCCGCATAGAAATGCGGCACGACCGGAGCCGTGCCGCACCTCAGTGCGTATTCGGTATATGTCCTGACCTTTTTGAGATTGCTCTCAACATCCCCGCCGAGGGGAGCGCAGACATACACATTTTTCATCATTCGTCATCTTCGTCCTTTTTGCGCTTGAAATACATAACGGCACAGGCGATCGCTCCGCCGAGCGCCACAGCGCCAAGCCCGATCCAAAAGCCGAGATTGGAGTTATCTCCCGTCTGCGGATTATCCGGTGTGGGCGGCGTGATTTTCACTGTCTGCCCTTCGTCCTTCAGATCCGCATGGGCGGCGATCTCTGTACCGTCACGGTAGAGGGTTTCGAATACCACGATCTCGGTAGCAGTTTTAAGCCCGGAAGCGTCGAATACGAAGGTGATATTGATCTCGCCGTCCGGCTTGTCGGGCTTGAAGGTGAAGGAGCTGCGAATTTCCTTGGTGTCTGCAAGGAGCGGTTCTCCGGTGGCCTTGTTCATCAGCACACCCTTGACCGTATATTCCTTGCCGGGGGTGAGATTTTTGTAGGACACTGTATCCTCGATTTTCACTCTGCCGCTTGCGGTAACTTCCTTTTTGCCGTCCACCGTCGCTTTTGTGCCGATTTCTGGGACTTTTACCTTTACCGTCTGATTTTCGTCCTCGATATCCGCATGAACGGCAAGCTCTTTGCCGTCCTTATACAGCGTTTCAAAAACCACAAGGCTTGTGTTTTCCTTGATGAGCCTTGAATCGAAGGTAAAGGATACCGTAACCGTTCCGTTCGGAGTTTCGGGCGTGAAGACGGTTTCGGCTGTTACCGCATTTCCGTTTTCGGTGAAGGCTTTTCCGGTGCTTTTGTCCATCAGCGTTCCCACAAGGAGATATTCCTTGCCGGGGATCAGGTGCTTGTAGGAGACGGTATCGGTCAGCGTGAACACCTCGGTGGCGCAGATCTCCTTTTCGCCGTCCACCGTCGCCTGCGTCCCGATTTCGGGAATGCGGTCATTGACAACGGTAATGCCGATGACCTGCTCGTTTTCACTGACCGTTACGGGATAGATTTCCTCGTTGGGGAGATAGCCGTCCGCAGGCTGCAATTCCTTAATGAGCCAGTTGCCGTAAGGGATTTTCTCGAACCCAAACACGCCGTCCTTGCCGGATTCGGCAATCAACACAGCGGTTTCTTTTGTGAATTCGCTTGTGTCTGTACGGAACAATCCGAATACGGCGCCTGCGATGCTCTTTTCGGTTTCACGGTCGATTTTGAGACCCTTTACCGAGCCGTAAATGAGCTCGTTTCGGATGGCTTCGCCGCCATTTGCCGTAATTTCCACAAGGGCGGTATCCTGTCCGGCATAGTCGAAGATTACGGGGTGTTTTTCGTCTGAGAGGATATAATGGCTGTCGGCTGTGATTTCCTTTACATACAGCTTTGCGCCTACAGGAATATCCGTCTTGAATGCGATGTTGCCGTTTTCATTGCAATTTGCAACTTCGAGTAGGCCGTCCTTCGGAATGACCGAACCGTCTGCGGCAAACAGATTCTCGGCAGCGTACAGCCCGAACTGCACCGAGAGGATTTCTCCGTTATTCCCGATGCCGAAGGTTTCGTCCTTACCGAGAATTTTGGAGAGCGACACCTCTGCCTTTTGGCGTTCGTTATAGAACTCGGTGGCTGTTTCGGTGACCTCGACGGTTTCGCCTGCATAGGTCAGTTCAACCGACTTTGCCTCATCGTTCAGCACCATGCCGTAGGGTGCTTTTGTTTCTCTGACGGTATACTTGCCGAGATACAACGGCTTGCTTTCCGCATTTCCGTTTTCATCGGTAGTCACGGTATCCACCACCGCGCCTTTGGCATAGCGGAGCGTACCGTCCGGCGTGATAATGTCCTCGGCAGCGGTAATCTCATAGACCGCACCTGCGAGACCTTTGTCTGCAAAAATGAAGCTGTACACGCCGTCCGATTCCACAGCGGAGAAGAAGACCTCACCGCTTTTTGAAATGTTGACGATTCCTTTCTGCGGCATATTGCTCTTTTCTACGGTCACGGTGGTTTTCGTTCCGTCCACCTTGAACGCCACAGGCTCGGCGCTTAATACATATCCGTAAGCTGTACACTGCTCGATGATCTCATAATTGCCGTAGGGCAGCTTTTCGGGCAGCATGAGCTTGCCGGTGACATCGGTGTAATAGGTGTCGATGTCCACAGGCGTCGGGTAGTTGATGTGCTGCACGATATATTCGCCGGTATCGGTATTGCGCACCTTGAAGCCGATGCCCGCCGCAGGGATAATTTTACCGGTTTCCGCGTCCTTCTTGACGATCTCTATAAGCGCTTCGTAAGGGGCATTGTTGATGAGAAAGCGATAAATCTTGCCGTCCTCGCTGATATAGACATTGAAGGGTTCAAGCAGCTCTTTGCCTTCCCAGCCCTTTGTCTGACGCACGGTATATTCACCGTAGGGCAGATCCTTGGTTTCGGCGAAGCCGTTCTCGTCGCAAACAAGGATGTCCCGTTCGGTTTTCTTGGCATTTTCATAGCTACCCGCCGCTTTCAGATACACCTCAAATTCCGCGCCTTCTTCGGGCGTTTCGATTTTGGTGCTGCCGTCGTCGGTGTGCTTGATTACGGCGATTTTTCCCTTGATTACATCTTCGAGGGAGTCGAGAGGCTTTGCAATGTTATATTCAACGGTATACAGCTTGGCCTCTGCGCCGATGTGCAGACTCTCGGTGTTAAGCAGATATCCCTCGGAGGGGCTGATCTCACGAATCGTCCAGTCATCGCCGCAGATATAATATTTAGTCCTAAACTGACCGCTTGCGTCGGTGGTGTAAGTGTCGATGAGCTGATTGCCTTTATAGATACCGTACTTAGCACCTGCGAGGGAGGCGTCGCCCTGCGGCAAACCCTTTTCAGAATCGGATTTCGTAACCGTAACGCTGAATTTCTTGAGAACATTGTCAAAGGCTTTGCTTGTGACCTTGTTCCATTCCACCGCTGCTGTCTGCTTTTCCGGCACGACATAGCGTTCGGGCGTTCCCACTTCTTCGAGGGTATAGCCGCTGCCGATCAGCACATCCTTGAATTCCGCCACACCGTTTTTGTCGGTGACGGCATATTCGTCCACGGCGATGCCCGCAAGGGATGTGCCGTAGAGACGGAATTTCATGCCCTCGATCAATCCGTCCTCGGCGGTCTTGGTGACCTTCAGTCCGCCGCGCTTTAGGACATTGTTAAAGGTGACGGTTGACACCTGACCGCTGACTACGGTGACGCGGCGTGTTTCCTGCGGCACATATCTGTCATATTCAGCTTCTGTCACGGTATACACGCCGGGGCGAAGGTTGTCCACCTGAATCACGCCCCCGTTTGCGGTCTTTACGGTTTTGTCCACGCCCTCGCCCTGAATGCGGAAGGTAATGCCGTCTACCTTGCCGTCCTCGCTGACCTTGACGATCTTAGCGCTGCCTGCCGCCGTGCGCACCTTGAGATAGGACGGCACAGGGTCGTTGTCGGCAGGAACGCCGGATACCATGTCCTGATTGACGTTTTCTTTTCCCGGTACAGACCAGATGAGAAAGCCCGTACTCATATTGGTGGAATACACACGGCGGTTGAGCTTGACGGTGACCGCGTCATTGATGGGCTTGGTCGAGCTGAGGGTCAGTGTGTTGCCGCTGACGGATGCGCTGACACCGCCGCTGACCGACACATAGTAATCACTGAGCATATTGTTGCTGTCGGTGAGGGTGACGGTGTATTTGCCGTTTTTGTATTCCAACTCAAAGGTTTTTGCGGCGCCCGGCGTATAGGCAGTGAAACTCGGACGGGTGTAATGCCTTGCCATGTCCGAGAGAATGGCATCATAGTAGACTTTCAGATATTTGTTGCGCGTATACTGCTCGGTCATCGTGCCGCTGTATCCGCTCATGGGATAGGTTTTGTCGTTCAGCTCGGTGGCGGAGCTGCGAAAGCCCATGGTGATCTGCCACACAATGAGCTGGGTGGCGGCGTAGCAGGCGTTGGCGTCCTTGCTCGTCTGCAAGCCCACTCGGTTAGGATATCCGTAGGTCAGTGCAAGCTTGAGCAAGTCCTTTTGATTCTCCGTCAGCCGCTTATACTTATCTCCGTGGCTTGCATCGGCGGAGCCGGCATATTCCGTATTGTCCGGCAGCGGGATGCCGCGCTCAATGCAGAAGCAATAGACATAGTCCTTGCCGTATACCCAATCGGATTTGTTTCCGGTGAGACCGCTGCGCTTGGCGGTATAATCGTGCATCCTGCTGAGATACGGGCTGAAGCCCTTATTGAAGTAGATGTCGTCTGCAGCCCTCAGTCCGTAGGCGGCGGAGAAGGTGTTTCCGTCCTCGTCGGTGAGGGTGTAATCCCAACTGACATGGCAGTTGTTCAGATCCATCGTCACATCGGCGGCCGAGGCGGTCAGCGGCAGAAGTGTTGTGAGCAGCATAACGACGGCAAGCATTGCCGTCACCACTCGCTTTGTTTTGGCTTTCATAGAGATTCCTCCATTCAATTTGGTGTAAAAAAAGAATGCCGTGGATTTCACGACATTCTCATGAGGGTTATAATATTGTATCAGCCGTATATCACGGCATAGGCGATCCCGCCGTCGATTTCCAGCTGCACCACCTTATAGCGGACGCTGTTTGCGGTCACGCCGTTGGCAGGGTCGGTGCCGGATTTGTAGATGAGATCGACATGGTGCTTGAGGGTCTTGATCGTACCGTCCACACCGTCGCGGCTGATACGGGGTGTTCCCATCCAGCCCACATCCCAGCCGAATTCCAAGCTGTCCGACCATTCGAAGGTGAAGCCTTTGGAATTATAGCTTTCCGCATAGGCTTTTACCTCGGACACGATGCGTGTATGGTCGGCCTCGGTGAAGCCCTTCGGCGGCTGCGTTGCAGGAGGTTCGGTGGGCTGCGGTTCGGTGGGCTTCGTAGGCGGCTCGGTCGGTTTGGTTTCCGGCGGCTCCGTGACCTTCGGCGGTTCGGTCGGCTGCGGCTCGGTTGCTTCCGGCGGTTCGCTCTGCTTTGGTGCTTGCGTCGGCGGTACAGTTTCCGCCTTGTCAGCACTTTCCGCAGGCTTTCGGGTTTCCGCTGCGGTGCCGCTTTCGGCAGGAGCAGAACTTTCCGCTTTTTCTTTTTCTGCCGTTGCTTCGGTTTTGTTTTCGGTGTCGGCAGGGAGAGCGGTATCAACGGTGGTTTCGGGTGTGAAGTCCGTCACCGTTTCGGTTATACGGCTGTCCGCTGCCGTGCCGCTGTCGGGCGTTGCTTTGTTTGCATTACATCCCGCAAGGGCGAGTATCATCAGTCCTGCAAGGAGGACTGCGGGCATTTTCCGTTTCGTCATCATGATCACCTCTACTTACACAATACCGAAAAACTCGCAAAAGTCCAGCGAAATCGAACAGTTTCGAGAAAAAGTTACATACTTTGTGCCGGACTTTCATCCTCATCGGGTAATTCGTCCTCGGATTCCTCCAAAGCCTCACGGTAAGCGCCGAGCACAGCGTCGTTAAGACTCTGTCTTGCCTCATCGGTGAGGGCAAAGGCAATGTCCGAATACTTGGTGTCGCCGCTGCCGGTTTTGTAGGAGCGAAAGGGCATTCGGGCGAACATCCCTTTCTGACCGTCCACAACGGCGATGTCCTTAATAACGAACGCGCCGCCGATATTGACGCTGGCATAGGCTTTGACCGTCGCATCCTCACGCTCGATCATGCGGTCGATTTTAGCGGTCAGTGGAGTTTTCTGTGCCGCCGCTTTTGTGTTTGTTGGTTTCTTGGTTGCCATAATATAATTCCTCCTGTTACATTGGATAAAGCATAAAGCCGGTATCGGCTTCTACTTCTTCCTGACTGATGTTTTCGGGTTCAGCGTACTTGTTCATATATTTCTGTACTTCTTCCTCGGTCAATCCTCTGAAATCGTCCTCCGTGAGTCCGCATACAAAGAACGGTCCGGCGATTATGGAATGACCGTCATCCAGATAACGGTTGCCCTCCATACCGATGAGCTTCGCCTCCTCATTTCCCACAAGGCAGGTTTCGTCATCGTTGTATATGGGTTCGATTAACCCTCCGACCGCTTTCTGTTCGGCTTCAAGCGTATGGGCAATTTCAGTTACATACGGTGCTTTATTGGGTTCAACATAGACCACCGTCATAAGGTTATCCGGCTTTTGGGTTTTTGCCTCGTCGAAGTCCACCTTTAGAAAGCCTACGCTGTCGCAGTAGTAAGCGCCGTCTTTTGTAACGACAATATCCGAAACGGAGAGCGAATGTCCGCGGTGCAGAGGATGTCCTTCCGTATTGAACATACGGTATACATCCTCCAAATCCTCACAATCCGCATCTCCGCGGAAAACCTCGTCGTAAATGGCGGCGTTGATATCCTTGGTTTCCTGAAAATTGTCGAGATGCTTATAGTGTAGAAACTTGACGAAGTTTTTATCTCTGTTCCGGTTTATCTGATAGATCTTTATTTCCATTCTACATTCCTCCCAAGGTCATGCCGCCGTCCTCCACAGGTTCGTCGGCAGGCTCATCGGGTTCGAGATATTTTTGTGTATTTCCCTTTGCCCATTCAGGGACAAATTCCTCTTTAAGTGCGCCTATAAAGTCGGTGCGGCGGTAATAACCTTTTTCTCCGTCCGACACATGAAAGCCAAATACCTTTGTGCCGATGGCGTTCGGCCGACAGCCGTTGCCGTGTTCGGCATAGAAGAGCTGATCCTGCGGCGTTTTGCACTCGTCCTTGAGAACGGACGGATTCAGTACAAGTATGCGATCGGTATAGTCGAGCTGCCCGCTGCGCTCACTGTCGCAATGGCTTCTGTCATATAATCCGAGCTTATCCCACAGCCGCCTTGTGTCGGAGACAAAGAGATCAACAAGCCCCGGATGACTGCGCACACAGTATTGCCATGTGTTTTCCTTGCCCATAACGGAAAATCGCCGCGCCCAATTCTTGTTGTCCTCGGAGTATCTGCCGTCATGGGTTCCCTGGCGCACGGTGGCGGCGAGAACGAAGTTGACACGGTCAAAGCCGTATCGGTCGATAACTTCCTGGGCGCAGGGATTAAGGCGCTGACCGTCATAGTGTTCGTCAATGGCTCTCTCGATAGCACGGGCGCAGTCGCAGTTTTCGAGGTAGCTCTCACGCCATTCGTCCTTTTCATCCCATTCCGCAGCTTCCTTGAGGGAATAGAGATACAACGGCTTATGCTCCGGCATTGTGTCCACCTGCTTTCTGTTCAGCCCACTTGACGGACAAATGGACAAGGGCTACACGCTGCTGTTCGGCAGAGAGGCTGTCGAGGAAATCCTCAAGCGTCATCTCGGTTTCCTTGTCGGCTGTCTTGGTGCCGGAGCAGTTATCGCAGATTTTCTCGCGCTTTACGGTCACGGTTCTGCCGTCCGGTGATTCGGTGAAGGACAGCACATCGTTATAGGTGAATCCTACACGCTGTCTGATCTCAAACGGAATAGTGATTCGTCCTCTTTTGCCAAGGACACGGTATAGTTTTGTCATATCAGTTCGCCTCACTTTCATCGCAATTATCGCTGCAGGGGCAGTCCTCGCAGTCGCCGTCACAGTCAATGTCGGCAATGGGACAATTTTCGCAATCGCCGTCACAGACGATGTCCTTCGGGTCGTCGATGTTTTCAATGACGATCTTATGTCCGTCTGCGTACATCTGCATGGGATCACCCTCGAACATTCCGGCTTCGAGGAATAATTCAGCAGGCACGGGAAGCATAATGATTTCGGTTTTTATCTTTTTATTCGGCATACAATGTTCTCCTTCAATATTTTTTCGTAGTCGAGTGGCTTGTCGATGGAATCGAACAAGGTGAGCTGGTGGGGCTGCTGTCGTTCACGCTCAAAGAGGTCATAATTGGCTATGAGCAGTTCGGGAAATTCCTTACCGGCCTCGTATTTCTGCGCCATGCTGTGTACCCGCTTGAAGTCGAAAAAGTTATATTCCTTATATAACTCCCTGATTTCGGGGCAGTCATTGTAGGACAGCAGGAATTTGCCTTTCATGCCCGCAAGAGCGTGGTAGAGCCGCAGATGATCCTCCCATGTGAAACCGCAGTCATATACATACTCACTGGTAAAGTACGGCGGATCGCAGTAGGTGAAGGTCGTCGGTCGGTCATAGTGTTTTATGAGGGTTTCGAAGTCCTGGTTTTCGATGACCACATTCTCGCACCGCTTGGCGAAGTCCTGCACGAGTGCAAACAGCGTTCTGAGTGAAAACGGCTGACAGGCAAAGGACTTGCATCCGCTTGAATAACTGTAACGGGTGAGCTTTAGAAACATGGCAGCGCGGCGTAAGTCATGGTCATTTCTTGCCGCCGAATACAGCGTTCGGATTTCCTTGGCGGTCACTTCGGGCAGCAGTATTTCGGTCAGATCAAGCTGTGCCTTTAGGTAGTCCTCGGTGAATTCCTCTTTTTCGAAGAACTTTTTCAGTACGGCGAAATCGTCACGGGAATTCAGGCTTAAAAAGCCGAGTTCACGGATGAACTCCATCGGGCGATCACGCATACAGCGGAACAGATTGACGAGGTTGTGATTGTAATCGTTGAATACCTCGAATTTGTCCGGCACGGGCTTTCCCAGCAATACCGCACCGGAGCCGCCGAACGGCTCAACATAGCGGTCACAGCCTATGGGAAACAAGGCATACAGGATATGGAGGATAGAGGTTTTGTTGCCTATCCAGGTTACGGGGGATTTTATTTTGATCACCTCACTTTGAGGCGGTCAACCGTTATAAAGAAAAAGCGGCGGTATCTTTCGTCTTTATAACGATCGATACCGCTGTGGATTTATTGCTTATTCTGTTTTGTTTCTTTCTTTGGTGCGAAGTCTGCGTATCTCGTCCTCATAGTCGTTGATGCGGTTGATCTGCATACATCCGAGTATGCAGAAGCTGACGCACCCGCCGAGAAGCAGGCCGATTATGAGCATGGCGATCTCCATTTTACATTCCTCCCATCGTTATGCTTTCGTCCTCATCGGGAAACAGCTCGGCGGTTCGGACAGCGTCCTCGCCGAGCCCTTGGAGCAGGCTGTTGAAATCCTCAATGTCACAGCAGGAGCGGATACCGTAATCGGCACACAGATCTCTGTAATAGCCGAGTTCCATGCCATCTCTGTCCATGAGGATATTTTCGTTCAGTTCGAGCCATGCCTTTTGCTTTTCCCAACTTACGCAAAGCGAGGTCGGGAATCCGCCTGTTTGGTCGCACTGAAAATCCGGCGAAGTATAGACCTCGCCGGATGCGTAAAGCTCTGCGGTTTTCTTTTGCAGTTCGTCGTAGGTCATAAGCGCATATCCATCCCTTCGTCCTCGTCCTCGGATTCATCCTCGCCGGTGATATTTACATACTCGCCTATAATACCGAGAGCTTCGTCATAGCTGCCGCACTCATGAATGCGGCCGGTCATTTCCGTTGCCTGTTCCGCAAGTCCGTTATGGCGGAGAGTTCGGGCGGCAAGCCCCATAAGGTTGAAGATGTTTCCGTCCTCGCCGATCAGCCTGCAATCGGGCTTTATCTTGTCCGGCTCATGCTCGGAAATAAAGCCGCCGAGCCGATTCGGGACATAGTCCGAAAGCCAGGTGCCGCCGAACTGTTCGTGGGAACGCAATCTCCACATAGCGAGCTTGCCCATGTCGATCTCCACACTGTCCTCAAAGGGAAAGAGGATATTGGTGAGTTCGCCGTTTTGGAATACCGAGATATTCTCAAATCTGCTGCCGTTTTTTAAGATCCCCTCATCGGTGAGGAGACCGTTGATGCCGTCGAGCCACTCCTGCGGATCACCGCCGCAGCCCAGCAAAACAAGTCCTTCCTTGCCGTTCATTCGGCGAAGGTCATCGACGGTTACGGTGCTGATGCTCATATTACATACCTCCCATCTGTAAGGTTTCGTCCTGAACTTCTTCCTCGGCGAATTCGGACGGCGTCATTTCATCGCCCAAAAAGTTCGGCTCGGTATCCTCGTTAAGTGGGATATATCCGTTTTCGCCGAAGTCGAGGATATCCCGCATTAGAACAGTGCCGCCATGGTTGACTCCGACCTTCGGTTCAATGGCACAGAAGCGGCCGCCGTCATCGCTGTGGCGGAGGTCATAGGCATACAAGCCTTCGGGGATCTGTTCGGGCATGAGCCGCCCGTTGCTGAACAGTGCTCTGCGGTCAAGCACCTCAATGACATCCAGCTTTTCCTCGGTCATCGCCTGCGTTTTCAGCTCCTTTGCCTCCGGCTCGTCATACGGCACGGGCTTGAACAGATGTCCGTTTCGGGCGGAAATAACGCCGTAATCCGTAACGGCTGCACCGAGGCGACCGAGCAGCTTATCCGCCTCATTTCTCGGAAGCAAGTTTTCAAGCCACTTGCTGTCGAACTCCGTGCTTGTGTTTTCAAAAATATACTTATTGAAGAAGGCATCCGCAGTGTCGGGTTCGGCGGTAAATTCATAACGCCACAGGTTTTGTGCCGCATTCAGCGCGTCATGAATGCTTGTCGTGTTTTCGGCGTCGAGAACGGCCTTGAATTTAACCTGTTCGGTTTCGCTCATGATGCTGATTTCCGCAGCAAGCTTATTGAGTGTTTGAATATCCCTCATGCTGCCGAACATCTCCGGGGTGATCTGCGGAATTACCGATTCAAAATCATAATATACGCAATCGCCGATGTCTGCTTCATTAAATGCTGCGGCATAATTTGCGAGTATGTCGCTTGCCATTGGGAGGCTCAGCCATATAGCCCTATCTACAGGATCGCCCTTGATATGCTCCGGCGTACCCGATACGAGCAGACGAATGGCAAAGTCGGAGGTTTCGGGTTCTTCGTCCGGCAAGGTCACGCCGTCATATATCTCCGGTCGGTCATAATGGACGGTGGGGATATACAGCCTGCCCTCAAACACGCCGTTATCGTTTTTCTGCTGCACTCTGCCGATCTGTTCTGCATTCAAAAACGGAACGGCACTTTCGGAGATACCTTCGAGGTCGGAGAGCAGTTCATTTTCGAAGGCAAACCGACCGAGCTCGGAAAGATTGCTCACATTATGAGCAACGGGAAGGGTGTCCAAGCCGTAGGTGCAGTTGATGAGGTCTTTGATGCTGACGGGGTTTTCGTCTGCGTCGTTGAATATCTGCTCGGTCACGGCGTAAAACACGGGCAGTTCCTCGTCGGGGAGAGAAGCAAGCCGCTTGGCAAAGAAGTTCAGCTCGTCCAAGCTGAATGTGTCCAAGCGAATGTCCTGCAGCTCCGGCAGGATATCGCATTCAAGGATGCTCACTTCAACCGTATTTTCTCTGCCGACGGCACGAGTTCTCTGCATAGCGTCTTTGGCCTCATAGTCCGCCGCAGGCAGCAGTAATTCGGCATAATAATATCCGCCGTTAAGTGCTTTTTCGGCGGACAGTTCAAGCCTCATGATTTTTCTGTTATAGTTCATTCTCGCTTATCCTTTCTGAATTTGCTCTTGGTATATTCGCTTAATAACGGCACCGACAGCAGAAACGACAGGCACGCTCACGGCGTTGCCTGCCATTTTGTATAGCCGTCCGTCCTTCAGTCCCGTGGCGACTGCCTTATCGAATTGTTCATCCGCAAAGCCCTGCAAGCGCCAGCATTCTCTCGGCGTGAGCTTTCGCACTCTGCCGTAACGGAGGATACCGTGCCGGTCCTGCACCGTAAGGGTGAACATCGGCTCGTTAGGCTCTTTGATCCAACGGCCCTGCTGACGGATGGTTTTCTTATCGGGCGTCACAACGGCTCTCGGCTCGTCCTCAATAAACACGGCGGAGTGTTCGCCCTTGTGCTTGCTGATGCCGCTGTCCTGTCGGGCAGTAATGCACCGAGCCGTTTCGGTAAGCTGCGGATCAGCGTTCATGTCGATAAAAAAATAGCCCTGCGTATTGCCGGGCGTTACGGTATGGGCGATCTTTTCTCCGACTCGGCCTCGCCGTGTATTCATTGTCGGGTAGGCAAGGTCTATGCTGTCACCGGGGTGTGCGAGCTGAAAGCCGGATTTTGTATCTACCTTGATAGGCAGTGCTACATCGTAGAGTCCGGTTTTTCCTCCGAAGCCTCCGGCATTGCTTGTGAGAGTAATGCCGACTCCCTCGTCCGAGTAGACCCGATTGCCCTCTGTGCCTCCAAGGAGTTGGATAAGAGACGCTGCATTTGCGTTTGTGAAAGATAGTATTTCTCCGGCACATCTTTCTCTAAGATATCCGACAATATACACGCGCTTTCGGGATTGGGGGACACCGAAATCCTTGCTGTTAAGGATTTGCCATGCGACATCGTACCCCAACTCATCCAGCGCACCGAGGATGGTCGCAAAAGTCCGGCCTTTGTCATGCGACAGCAGACCGGGAACATTTTCAAGCAACAAAAAAGGTGGTCTTTTAACGGCGGCAATTCGGGCGATCTCAAAAAAGAGAGTGCCTCTTGTGTCATCTTGGAATCCTCTGCGGAGCCCTGCGATACTGAAGGACTGGCAGGGAAAACCGCCGCAAATAAGGTCGATATCCGGCAATTTGTATGGGTCAATGGTTCTTGCGTCTGCAAAATATATTTCTCCTTCCGTAGGGTATATGGCGTCATACGCCTGCTTTGCGTATTGATCTATCTCGCAGGAGCCGACGCATTCGAAGCCGCCAAGCAGGTCAAGCCCCGACCGAAAGCCGCCGATACCTGCGAACATATCCAAAAATTTGATCGGCATAGGACATCCGACCGATACCGTTGTTTTTTTCGTTCCGCCTCGCTTTCCTTACATCGTCATACCGAAGCCCTCGGATTCGTCCTCATCCTCGGTTTCCTCATCGGAGCTGTTGTCGCCCTCACATTCGCCCGCAAAGCCGTTTTCTGCGGCTTCCTCGTCCGTTTCCTCGCAGGTATCCTCTGTGGGGCTTTCGCCCTCAATTTGGCTCTCACGCTCGGCCTGTTCTCGGTCGAGCTCAGTTTCAATAAGACCGAGGACGAATTCCTTCTGACTCATATTGTTGCGGTGCAGGTAATCCTTGATCCTCTGAAACAGTTCCTCCGGCACCTGAAATGCCATCGTTCTCATATTGCCCATGCTATTTCCTTCTTTCTGCTGTATTTTCGGGTGAAGCTCATCGTCCACCGCAAGAGTAATGAATTCAGCCATTGTCATCCCTTCATGCCGTTCGAGATATTCTCTGATTTCGGCATGGAGGTTGGCGTCGATTTTTACGGTGATGCCTTTCTTTTCATCCGCCATTGCGCTCGTTCCTTTCTATATATTTTTTGATAATTTCCGCAAGCAGTTCCTCTGCCGACACTTCACGCCCGGCGGCTTCCCGAAGCAACATATCTGCCTGCGGCTGCGGTATAAGAATATCGTGTTCCAATAGGCAACCTCCTACATTCCCATGACGGGGCCGTTGTCCTCGTCCATGTCCTCGCTGTCGGCCTGTTCCTCGGCAAGCTCCTCATCGGTGAGCTTGTGGAAGGAGTCCTCGCCGGGGATGATGCCGAGCTGCCTGCCGTTATCGAATCTGCAATGAACGGTGGACATATCGTCCACATATTTCACCGTGCCGCGCATATCGTCCTCGACAGGTCGGGGATCGTCGCCCATGTGCAAAAGCAAAATTCTTGTGCCTTCGGGATACTGCTCTTTGTATCGCTGTGCCTGTCTGTACAGGCGGTCATATTCGTTCATGCTGTTTACCTCCGTGTTTTCTCTGTAAAATTCCAATTCGTAGATGACTCCGTTTTCACCGCGCTTGTCCAACACCTTAACCGTCGAGCCGTCAAAGATATATCCGCCGGCCTTGCCGAACTCGTTAAAAAAGCCTTTGCCGTTATTGCAGGCGGAGAACCGATGATCCGGCTCATCTTTGATTTTCGAGTAAAAGCCGTTGGTCTGCACCTTGGTCACCACACGGGTCAGCCCTACGATGTCGGGGTGGTATTTGTGGCTTGTCGCCTTGAATTCCGTGCCGACTTTGATATACCGTTTCAGATCGGCAAGGTTCTTGAACGCCATGGGCTGCAGTGGTTTTGCTTTGTCTGTCATCAACTCATCTCCATTCCGTAATATTCCTCCGGCGGCCGTAAAAAGGAGAAGTCGACATCCTCGATGTTGTCACAATGTCCGGCAAGGAAGCGGTCATCCCGTTCCATGCGCATCATCAGATATGCGACCTCCTCGGGAGTGGCGGTCACGGTTTCTTCGCCGCCGTACAAATAGGCTTCGGCGTGTACGCTGACCTCTGTTTCCGCATCGGCATTCTCCATAAAGTCATCAAACGCCGTCCAGCCGACGAGGTCGTCGTACTCTCTCGGTATTCCTCCGACCGTGAATTCCGCTTCGTCATAGCCTGCGGTTACGGTAACCGCAGAAAACAGCAAGGCCATATATTACATCCCTCCCATCTGCATTTCATTTTGCTGCAGGTATTCCTCAAACTCGCTCTCGGTCATCATGGCGTAGTCATCGCCACTGTTCCAGAAGGAGACAAACAGCTCGCCGTCCATCGTATCAATGGGCTGCTGCTCGAAGCCTTCGCCGAGGCCGTCTGAGCACTGTCCCGTAAGCCAGTCCCGGAGAACTTCCGTTTCCTCTGCCGTAAGTGCTTCCTTGAGGCTGCAGTCGATTCGTCCGAACAACTTGTCGCCGTGTAATTCCACCGACCATACAGCCGAGGTCAGCTTTTCACTTACGCCGTCATCCTTGTTATAATAGGTTGCCATATCGTTTTCGTCATTGGCGGTGTAACGATTCAATGCATCGGCGATCTCATCGGCGCTGTCGGCAAGGTAGGAATCGCCGACCGTGAACATATCTCCGTCGCCCTCGTCAATGTTCCCGATGAGATGACAGAAGAATACAGCCTTTACGGGACCGGCGTCCTGCGTCATCTGACGGACGGCGTTGATTACCTCGTCCATTGAATCGTACTGGTCGTAGAGGATGTTTTGTTCGAGTTCCTCTTTGATGTCATCGCTTGCCGACCCAATAACAAGCGTCAGCATATTGGCGTCGGCGATGGTGTTTTTCTCATGCAGTGTGAGGAGCAGATGCTGACCGAAGTCACTCTCGCTGAACAGCTTTACGCCGATGTCCTCGTCCTCATTGTCGGTCAGCGGGATTTGCTTCGGTGATTTCATAATGCCGACAGATTGCAGCTTTTCATAGAGGTCATAAATACTGCGAGGGAAATCCAGCACAAGAGTGTTGTTTTTATTGCGGATAATTGCGGTGATCATATTACATTCCTCCCATCGTCATAGGTTCATCTTGATATAAAATGTCCAGCAGGCTTGTATCGGTGTCGTTGTAGATGAAGCCGCCGTCGACGAATTCGCCGTAGTATGCATCGCCGATATACTTTCCAAAGGCTTTGTAATCGAAGAACTTTTCTACGGATGGATTTACACTGAAATCCGCATTATTCTCCGTTACATATATTCCGACTTCCTCATAATTGCTTGCACCTATAATAAAGGTAAAACAATCAAGATTTTCAGCAAGCCGTGAGAGCTGCTTGGCGTCCTCGGCCTTGCCGTATTCGGCAACAGCCCACAGCTTTTCCAAGTCCATATCGGCGCTGTTGACGGCATTTGCAAGGCGGTTTACCTCGTAAACACCTTCCTCGGCGGCGATCTCCTTAAATCGTCCGACCCACTTGTCGCTATCAATGCAAATGTCCTCCCATGAGAGCTCCACATCGTCCGGTGTGGGTGCGCCGAGTCGGGCAAACGCCTTGTCAATAGCTTCTTCCTCGCAGGGCAAATACAAGAATTCGGCTTTTCCGTTGTACTCAGCCCGTATGAAGCAAAGCATTTGATCATACACATACGCCGGAAAATTCTGCCCGTCATAATCCTTTACGAACGGTGTGTCCTCATCGACGAAAAGCAAACCGTGTTCGGTAAAAACGCCCTTGCCGGATCGAATCAGCTCCCGCCCGAATTCTGCATATTTCGGATCGTCCGCATCATCGGCAGGCAGACAGCCCTTGACCGTGAGCAGATACTCTCTGCCGATCTTTCCCATATCGCTGATATCCTGAATCAGTGGATAGCGATTGAGGTTGAAACTCAGATTGATGAGGTCGGGCAGAGTGTCGAAACCCTCAAACTTCATCGCCTCGTAAAACTGATATTCCTCATCGCCGAAGAAGCTGTCCATCCGTTTGGCGAGGAAGTTGACTTCATCGAGGTTAACGAATCGGTCTTGCAGGCAGCCGAGTTCCTCGGGGAATATGACCTCGGACACATACAGTTCAAGGGGTGTGACATCCTCGGCGCGGATTCTTTCGAGTGCCGCATTCATATCCTTTTCTGTGCAGGGAAAGCGGAGGTCGGTCTGACTGTTTCCGTATTTGATTTTCAGTTTAATCATGGCAAATCTCCTTTATGGCGGCGAGTCCGAATCTACGGATTGCCATAGCATTGCAGATCGTGCGGAACAGCATGGGCGGCACAAGGTCGGCGTCCGACAGATCTGACACGGTAATGTGTTTTGTGCCGAGCGTCAAATCCTTTGCCGCACAGTAGAAGGTGTAGGCTCGTTCGGTGCAATTATGGAGCTTAATGTTCTCAAAAAATACACAGCCATTATTTATATGGTGCTTGCAGCAGCTCCACAGCCTTTGGTCGGCAGTGAGCAGATACAGCACCGAAAGCAGTGCGTAATTCTCTCGGTGTACATTCTTTGCGGCAAGTGTAAATCTTGTCCGGTGCTTTTCATTTATATATGTCATGGGGTTTTCCTCGCTTTCTATATATTCGTTGAATCTCTTGCGGAAGGGCGGACAGCGTATCTGCTGCATGGTGGCCGTCAGTATCTCCGTAGGTGTGGCGGCGGTTGCCGTGATGAATAGCTGTGCTTCGGTAAAACGGAAGCCCACACCTCTCGGTGCAAAATTCGGAACGGTCATCATCAGCTGTTCCATGCGTCTGTCATATGGATTATCTGAAAATATGGTCATTGTTTTTCTCCTTGCTGTGAAATAAAAAAAGCCCTCCGGTTTTTGTGTAACCGAAGGGCGATTGATAATATTACATATTCTGTTGTGAAGCTGCCGACTGTTCAAAGGTCGGCGGCTCGATTTCGAGGGACGGGTATCCGTCCGTGAGTTTTTCTTGGAGCTTATCCAGCTGCCGTTCCTGCTCATAGGTCAGCGTTTCGCAGTTGGCCTTGGCAAAGTCCACACAGCGATAAAGGTATGCCGATTCATTCTCACTGAAAAGTCGTTCTTTGCTGACGAGACCGGAGCGCACGGCAAAGGCTTCCTTGACATATTCATAGTTCGGCGAGTAATCTCCCCAAAACACCGAATCGCCGTCTGCGTTCTGTTTCCAGGTACAGAACATAAAGCCGTTCTTTTCGCTGTAGGTTGCCGCCAACACGGTATCTCCGAAGGCGGCAAGTTGTCTGTAATCGGAGACATCGGCAGCTTTCATCTGCGGTGCGTGTTCGTAGAGTC
>ERZ1026931.84-NODE-84-length-42102-cov-12.264585_pt1 | contig 42102 bp, 36 predicted proteins | sample MGYA00519253_ERZ1026931 | MGnify/ENA primary metagenome ERZ1026931 (study PRJEB26926, sample SAMN06164831) | human gut metagenome | biome: ENVO:00009003; feature: ENVO:2100002; material: ENVO:00002003 | host: Homo sapiens | place: USA | collected 2012 ... | reverse complement strand
CGGCTTATCGGTCAGCTTCACTCTTTATAAAACCCCGCTTCGGCGGGGTTTTTGCTTTCTGGGTGGCCAGATGAATGACCGTCCACGACGCTATGCTCAAAAGAACGCGGCTTAACGGTCAGCTTCACTCTTTATAAAACCCGCTTCGGCGGGGTTTTGCTTTCTGAGCCGGTTGTTATGCCTGATGGCGCTGCGCTTATCAGGCCTACAAGGATGGCAGGAACGGGTTTTGTAGGCCGGATAAGGTGTTTACATCGCCATCCGGCAGACGTTTTCCCTGTCGCGTTATGATTGGTTTAACACGATGCTGGCGTTTATTTTCTCTTCATCTACTCTTTATTTGACCTTTATTTATGCGCTGAACGTCTTTTATTTGAGGGAATACGTTGTGGGATATTTCTAATTTTGTGATGACCAACACAAAACGCTGCGCGATACGTTTTTATCGAGAATAATCGAACGCAATCGATCGCCATCACAAAATTACTTGCTAATAAAGTGAGCAAAATCAGTGTTAATATAATGTTACACATGATAACCGTTTGTATTTTTTAGATTGAATTTTAATAAATGCAATGTTTCTTTACAAACAAATATGGCGAAAAAATGTGATGCATGACGTTATTTAATCGCCACAATCATTAAAATATAATTAAATTTGATAAGTTGTTTATTAAATTTAAGCGCCATCTTGCCTGATAATCGCTCTGTAATTGATTGAAATATAGCCTTTCGCGGTTTTAAGAAATAGCAGACAAAATGATGTCGTTATAGCCATAAAAAATCGTTATCCCCCCATCTTTTTTTGATTAAAGTCAGGATAAAGTGAGATCGATATTTGGTATCTATCTGATTAGTAAGAGATTTCAATTTTAATAATAGTCTTACAAAATGTAAGTCAAGGGGATTTGTGAGTGGTAGCACATATCCTTGTTCGCTTAATTTGGTACACTTCCTGCCGTCAATAAAGTAATTAGCGCAGGTCGATATGAATACTATTACGCTCCCTAAAACACAGCACTTAGTGGTCTTTCAGGAAGTCATTAGAAGCGGTTCTATCGGCTCAGCTGCAAAAGAATTAGGTTTAACTCAACCCGCTGTCAGTAAAATCATCAATGATGTTGAGGCTTATTTTGGTATTGAGTTAGTTGTACGTAAAAATACTGGTGTGACATTGACTCAGGCAGGTCAGGTGATGCTCTCATGGTCTGAATCTATTACCCGTGAAATGAAAAACATGGTTGATGAGATGAACAGTATGACGAGCAATGCGGTCGTTGATGTGTCGTTTGGCTTTCCTTCACTGATTGCCTTCACCATCATGTCCGGCATGATTAAAAAATTCAAAGAAGTGTTCCCGAAAGCACAGGTTTCGATGTATGAAGCTCAGCTCTCCTCCTTCTTACCGGCGATTCGTGACGGACGTCTGGATTTCGCCATCGGTACGCTGAGCGATGAGATGAAACTGCACGATCTGCATGTGGAGCCGCTCTTTGAGTCAGACTTTATCCTGGTTGCCAGCAAGTCCCGAACATGCACCGGCATCACTTCGCTGAGCGCGTTGAAAAACGAACAGTGGGTGTTGCCACAAACGAATATGGGGTACTACAGCGAACTTCTTACCACGTTACAGAATAATGGCATCAGCAGTGAAAACATCGTTAAAACAGACTCTGTCGTTACGATTTATAATCTTGTTCTCAATGCTGATTTCTTAACAGTAATTCCCTGCGATATGACCACACCGTTTGGCTCAAACCAGTTTATTACTATCCCGGTAGAAGAAACCTTACCCGTCGCGCGTTATGCCGCCGTGTGGTCGAAAAATTATCGAATTAAAAAAGCAGCATCTATTTTGGTGGAATTAGCCAAAGAGTATTCATCATATAATTGTCGGAGACGAAGGCAATTAATTGAAATTGATTAAAGATTGAATTTGTTTTAACACGAAATCAACGCCATCAGTCTATATCTGACAATGGTCACGGCTATCTATTTACTTTAATACCCAGGTAAGAGGTTCTAATGCACATTACATACGATCTCCCAGTTGCAATTGAAGATATCCTCGAAGCGAAAAAAAGACTTGCGGGGAAAATTTATAAAACGGGAATGCCTCGCTCTAACTATTTTAGTGAACGTTGCAAAGGGGAAATTTTCCTCAAATTTGAAAACATGCAGCGTACCGGTTCATTTAAAATCCGTGGTGCTTTTAACAAACTCAGTTCATTAACCGAAGCTGAAAGATGTAAGGGCGTGGTGGCTTGCTCTGCAGGTAACCATGCGCAAGGCGTTTCTCTCTCCTGCGCTATGCTCGGAATCGACGGCAAAGTGGTGATGCCGAAAGGCGCACCGAAGTCTAAAGTAGCAGCAACCTGCGATTATTCCGCAGAAGTTGTACTGCACGGCGACAACTTCAACGACACCATCGCTAAGGTTAGCGAGATTGTGGAAACTGAAGGCCGTATCTTTATTCCACCATATGATGACCCGAAAGTTATTGCTGGTCAGGGCACTATTGGTCTGGAAATTCTGGAAGATCTGTACGATGTCGATAACGTGATTGTGCCAATTGGCGGTGGTGGACTGATTGCTGGTATTGCGGTGGCAATTAAATCTATTAACCCGACCATTAAAATTATTGGCGTGCAGTCTGAAAACGTTCACGGCATGGCGGCTTCTTTCCACGCTGGAGAAATAACCACGCACCGAACGACCGGCACCCTGGCGGATGGTTGTGACGTTTCCCGCCCGGGTACTTTAACGTATGAAATTGTTCGTGAGTTGGTGGATGACATTGTCCTGGTCAGCGAAGATGAAATTCGCAACAGCATGGTGGCATTAATTCAGCGAAATAAAGTTGTGACTGAAGGTGCCGGCGCGCTGGCATGCGCAGCATTATTAAGCGGGAAATTAGATAGCTATATCCAGAACAGAAAAACAGTCAGCATTATTTCTGGCGGTAATATCGACCTTTCTCGTGTATCTCAAATTACTGGTTTAGTTGACGCTTAATATACTTCGTTGAGGATAGGATATGAGTACTACTGATAGCATTGTATCCAGCCAGACAAAACAGTCGTCCTGGCGCAAATCGGACACCACCTGGACACTGGGTTTATTTGGTACAGCCATCGGCGCTGGGGTGCTGTTCTTCCCTATCCGCGCAGGTTTTGGCGGACTGATCCCCATTCTGATCATGCTGGTGCTAGCATACCCCATCGCCTTCTATTGCCACCGTGCGCTGGCACGCCTGTGTCTTTCCGGTTCTAACCCTTCCGGCAACATCACAGAAACGGTTGAAGAGCATTTTGGTAAAACGGGTGGCGTGGTTATCACGTTCCTCTACTTCTTTGCGATTTGTCCGCTGCTGTGGATTTATGGCGTCACCATTACCAACACCTTTATGACCTTCTGGGAAAACCAGCTGCAGATGCCAGCGTTAAACCGTGGCTTCGTGGCGCTCTTCCTGCTGCTGTTGATGGCATTCGTCATCTGGTTTGGTAAAGATCTGATGGTTAAAGTGATGAGCTACCTGGTATGGCCGTTCATTGCCAGCCTGGTGCTTATTTCTCTGTCCCTGATCCCATACTGGAACTCTGCAGTTATCGATCAGGTTGATCTCAGCAATATCGCACTGACCGGTCATGACGGCATCCTGGTTACCGTGTGGCTGGGTATTTCCATCATGGTGTTCTCTTTCAACTTCTCACCGATTGTTTCTTCCTTCGTGGTCTCCAAACGTGAAGAGTATGAGAAAGATTTTGGTCGCGAGTTCACCGAGCAGAAGTGTTCTAAAATCATCTCCCGCGCCAGTATGCTGATGGTTGCCGTGGTTATGTTCTTCGCCTTTAGCTGCCTGTTCACGCTGTCTCCGGCAAACATGGCGGATGCGAAAGCACAGAACATTCCAGTATTGTCTTACCTGGCAAACCACTTCGCTTCACTGTCCGGTACGAAGTCCACCTTCGCGACCGTTCTGGAGTACGGTGCTTCAATCATCGCACTGGTTGCTATCTTCAAATCTTTCTTCGGCCACTATCTGGGCACGCTGGAAGGTCTGAACGGTCTGGTGCTGAAGTTTGGTTACAAAGGCGATAAAACGAAAGTTTCTGCCGGCAAACTTAATACCATCAGCATGATCTTCATCATGGGCTCCACCTGGGTTGTGGCTTACGCCAACCCGAACATCCTGGACCTGATTGAAGCAATGGGCGCGCCGATTATTGCCTCTCTGCTCTGCCTGCTGCCGATGTATGCCATCCGTAAAACGCCATCACTGGCGAAATACCGTGGCCGTCTGGATAACGTGTTTGTTACCGCGATTGGTCTGCTGACCATCCTGAACATCGTCTACAAACTGTTCTAATCCTTAAGCTCAGGATGAGCGGAGTAGTGAAATGAATGAGTTTCCGGTAGTACTGGTTATTAACTGTGGTTCGTCTTCTATTAAATTCTCAGTGCTGGATGCAGCAAACTGTGAAGTTTTAATGGCGGGGATCGCAGACGGTATTAACTCTGAAAATGCGTTCATAGCAATTAATGGAGGAGAGCCAGCTAAGCTGGCTCACCACAGCTACGAAGATGCATTAAAAGCAATTGCCGTTGAACTAGAGAAACGTAATTTAATGGACAGCGTGGCCTTAATTGGCCACCGCATTGCCCACGGCGGAAATATCTTTACTGAATCAGCAATTATTACTGACGAAGTTATCGATAATATTCGCCGGGTATCGCCATTAGCCCCGTTACATAATTATGCGAACTTGAGTGGGATCGAATCCGCTCAGCACCTTTTCCCTGGTGTGCAGCAGGTTGCGGTTTTTGATACCAGCTTCCACCAGACGATGGCTCCTGAGGCCTATCTGTACGGTTTACCGTGGAAATATTTTGAGGAGTTGGGCGTTCGTCGTTATGGCTTCCACGGCACGTCGCATCGCTATGTTTCTCAGCGAGCGCATGAGCTTCTCGAACTGCAGAGTGATGACTCCGGTCTGGTTGTAGCGCACCTGGGCAACGGCGCGTCAATCTGTGCGGTACGTAATGGACAGAGCGTTGATACCTCAATGGGCATGACGCCGCTGGAAGGGCTGATGATGGGCACACGCAGCGGCGACGTCGATTTCGGCGCCATGGCGTGGATTGCCAGCGAAACCAACCAGACGCTGAGCGACCTTGAGCGCGTAGTGAATAAAGAGTCCGGTTTACTGGGTATTTCCGGTTTGTCCTCTGACTTACGTACGTTGGAAAAAGCCTGGCACGAGGGACATGAGCGTGCGCAGCTGGCGATTAAAACGTTTGTGCATCGTATTGCACGCCATATCGCTGGACATGCCGCATCGCTGCATCGTCTTGATGGGATTATTTTCACCGGCGGAATTGGTGAGAACTCGGTATTAATTCGTCGTCTGGTTATTGAACATCTCGCTGTTTTAGGGGTGAATATCGACAGCGAAATGAATAGCCTGCCAAATTCCCATGGCGAAAGAATTATCTCTAATAAAGATGCTCGTGTTATTTGTGCGGTTATTCCCACGAATGAAGAGAAAATGATTGCGCGTGATGCCATTGCCTTAGGCAAAATTAATACACCAGTAGAATTTGCATAATTAATTTTCAGCAGAGAGATTATTTTTCATGAAGGTAAATATCGATACCAGCGATATGCTGTATGCCGAAGCCTGGAATGGCTTTAAAGGTACGGACTGGAAAGAAGAAATTAATGTCCGTGATTTTATTCAGCACAACTATACGCCTTATGAAGGGGATGAATCTTTCCTCGCCGAAGCAACGCCTGCGACCACTGCATTGTGGGAAAAAGTTATGGCGGGCATCCGTATTGAAAACTCGACGCACGCCCCGGTTGATTTCGATACCAATATTGCTACTACGATAACCGCACATGATGCGGGTTATATTGAACAAGAACTGGAAAAAATCGTCGGTCTGCAAACGGATAAGCCGCTCAAGCGTGCTCTGCATCCGTTTGGTGGCATCAACATGATCAAAAGCTCTTTTGATGCTTATGGTCGTGAGATGGATGCTGATTTTGAATACCAGTTTACTGAACTGCGTAAAACCCATAACCAGGGCGTATTCGACGCCTACTCTCCGGATATGCTGCGCTGCCGTAAATCCGGCGTGCTGACCGGCCTGCCGGATGGTTACGGTCGTGGTCGTATCATCGGTGACTACCGCCGCGTCGCGCTGTACGGTATCCGCTATCTGGTACGCGAGCGTGAACTGCAGTTTGCCGATCTCCAGTCGAATCTGGAGTGGGGTCAGAATCTTGAAGCCACGATTCGTCTGCGCGAAGAGCTGTCTGAGCACCGCCGTGCCCTGCTGCAAATGCAGGAAATGGCGGCGAAATATGGCTGCGATATCTCCCGTCCGGCGCGTAATGCGCAGGAAGCGGTGCAGTGGGTGTACTTTGCTTACCTGGCTGCGGTGAAATCGCAGAACGGCGGCGCTATGTCGCTGGGCCGTACCGCATCGTTCCTCGACATCTATATTGAGCGCGATTTCAAAGCGGGAATTTTAAACGAGCAGCAGGCGCAGGAGCTGATCGACCACTTCATTATGAAGATCCGTATGGTGCGCTTCCTGCGTACGCCGGAATTCGACACCCTGTTCTCAGGCGACCCAATCTGGGCGACCGAAGTTATCGGCGGTATGGGGCTGGATGGCCGCACGCTGGTGACGAAAAACTCGTTCCGTTACCTGCATACGCTGCACACCATGGGCCCGGCGCCTGAGCCGAACCTGACGGTGCTGTGGTCTGAGCAGCTACCAATTGCCTTCAAAAAATACGCCGCCCAGGTGTCTATCATTACCTCGTCTTTGCAGTATGAAAACGACGATCTGATGCGTGCCGACTTTGACAGCGATGACTATGCCATTGCCTGCTGCGTCAGCCCGATGGTTATCGGCAAGCAAATGCAGTTCTTCGGGGCGCGTGCCAACCTCGCCAAAACATTGCTGTACGCAATCAACGGTGGTGTGGATGAGAAGCTGAAAATCCAGGTCGGCCCGAAAACTGCGCCGCTGATGGATGACGTGCTGGACTACGACACGGTGATGGAGAGCCTGGACCACTTTATGGACTGGCTGGCCGTGCAGTACATCAGCGCGCTGAACATCATCCACTACATGCACGACAAGTACAGCTACGAAGCTTCGCTGATGGCGCTGCACGATCGTGATGTCTATCGCACGATGGCCTGTGGTATGGCGGGTCTGTCCGTGGCGGCGGATTCTCTGTCGGCTATCAAATACGCTCGCGTGAAACCGATTCGCGATGAAAATGGTCTGGCAGTTGATTTCGAAATCGAAGGCGACTATCCGCAATACGGCAACAACGACGAGCGCGTAGACAGCATTGCCTGCGACCTGGTCGAACGCTTTATGAAGAAAATTAAGGTGTTGCCAACCTACCGTAACGCGGTGCCGACGCAGTCCATTCTGACCATCACCTCCAACGTGGTGTACGGACAGAAAACCGGTAACACGCCGGATGGACGTCGCGCAGGTACGCCGTTTGCGCCAGGGGCGAACCCGATGCACGGCCGCGATCGCAAAGGTGCGGTAGCGTCGTTAACCTCGGTCGCCAAACTGCCGTTCACCTATGCCAAAGACGGTATCTCGTACACCTTCTCCATTGTGCCGGCAGCGCTGGGCAAAGAGGATGGAGTGCGTAAAACCAACCTGGTCGGCCTACTGGACGGTTACTTCCACCATGAAGCGCATGTGGAAGGCGGTCAGCACCTGAACGTTAACGTTATGAACCGTGAAATGTTGATGGATGCTATTGAGCACCCGGAAAACTATCCGAACCTGACGATCCGCGTGTCTGGCTATGCGGTGCGCTTTAACGCGCTGACCCGCGAACAGCAGCAGGATGTTATTTCACGTACTTTCACCCAGGCGCTTTGACGCCGGAGGGGCTATGAGAAAAGTTATTGCAACCGAATGTGCGCCAGGGGCGATTGGGCCTTACGTACAAGGTGTGGATCTGGGCAGCATGGTGTTGACGTCAGGTCAAATCCCGGTATGTCCGCAGACCGGTGAAGTGGCTGAAAACGTATCCGATCAGGCGCGTCAAAGCCTGGAAAACGTGAAAGCGATCGTCGAGTCCGCAGGTTTGAAAGTGAGCGATATCGTGAAGACGACCGTTTTCGTTTCCGACCTGAACGACTTCGCCACCATTAACCAGGTGTACCAGCAGTTCTTTGATGAGCACAAGGCAATCTACCCCACGCGCAGTTGCGTGCAGGTCGCACGCTTACCAAAGGATGTGAAGCTGGAGATTGAAGCCATCGCCGTACGTGGCGATACGCTGTAATCCCTTGCGGGGCGATCTCAGGATCGCCCCGATCCTTAATGAGTGTGAAACCTGGTCTTCACTGAACGGCAATCCGAGGGTGTGGATATGATTAGCGCATTCGATATTTTTAAGATTGGCATTGGACCTTCCAGCTCCCATACCGTGGGGCCAATGAACGCAGGTAAAAGCTTTATCGATCTGTTGGTCAGCAGCGGGGAACTCTCCAAGGCTACGCATATTGTGGTCGATCTTTATGGATCGCTTTCCCTGACCGGAAAAGGTCATGCGACAGATGTCGCCATCATGATGGGACTGGCCGGTAACAGTCCGCAAAACGTTAATATAGATTCTATCGCTGGTTTTACTCAGGAAGTGGCCCGTACCGGACGTTTACCGGTTGCAGAGGGCACGCATGTTGTCGATTTTTCCCCAGACGAAAATATTCTCTTTCATACCGAAACGCTGCCGCGCCATGAAAATGGCATGCGTATTACCGCGTGGAACGGCACCGAGACACTATTAAGCAAAACCTATTACTCCGTCGGCGGTGGTTTTATCGTTGAAGAGGAGCAATTTGGTCAGGCGCATGATGTTGAAGCACACGTGCCCTACAATTTTCATTCCGCCAGCGAACTGCTGAAACTGTGTGAGCGTAACGGGCTGTCCGTTTCCGGTCTGATGATGCAGAACGAACTGGCGATGCGCAGCAAAGAAGAAATCGATGCTGGCTTTGCCGCCATCTGGGATGTCATGCACGCCGGGATTGAGCGCGGCATGAACACCGAAGGCGTTCTGCCTGGCCCGCTTAACGTACCGCGTCGCGCCGTGGCATTACGTCGGTTACTGGTTTCCAGCGATAATCTGTCCAGCGACCCGATGAACGTTATCGACTGGATCAACATGTTCGCGCTGGCCGTGAGCGAAGAAAACGCCGCCGGATGCCGGGTTGTGACGGCACCGACCAACGGAGCATGTGGGATTATCCCTGCCGTATTGGCCTATTACGACAAGTTCCGCCGTCCGGTAAATGCGAACTCCATTGCTCGTTATTTGCTGGCCGCGGGGGCGATAGGTGCGCTGTATAAGATGAACGCCTCTATTTCTGGTGCCGAAGTCGGCTGCCAGGGTGAAATTGGCGTAGCCTGTTCAATGGCAGCAGCCGGGCTGACCGAGTTGCTTGGCGGTAGCCCGTCACAGGTTTGCATTGCGGCGGAAATCGCCATGGAGCATAACCTGGGGCTGACCTGCGATCCGGTCGCCGGACAGGTGCAAATACCGTGTATTGAACGCAATGCGATCAACGCGGTAAAAGCCGTCAACGCCGCACGTATGGCGCTACGTCGCACATCTGAGCCACGCGTTTCGCTCGATAAAGTGATCGAGACCATGTATGAAACAGGCAAAGATATGAACGACAAATACCGTGAAACGTCACGCGGTGGCCTGGCAATTAAAGTGGTTTGTACCTGAAGTTAAAAGACGAGCCTAATGGCGCCCAGCTTTCAGGCCTACGGTTTGCGCGCGTTGTAGGCCGGATAAGGCGCAAGCGCCGCCATCCGGCAATGAATGAATCAACATCCACTGATCAGGATGATGAATCTGAGGCATTGTTCCGTTCACCTTATGTTCATTGCTTCTCTTATGTACCGGTTCCTGTGAACGTGTAAAGGGTGCTATCGCTGCACCCTTTACAATCCCGGCTCCCGGCACGGAAAATTGCCACTTCGTGGTTCCCTCCGCTCATTCCTCCAGGCTTCCGGGCCGGGCGCGATGTAACGTCCCTGTAAAGCGCGCCCTGAACCCGCATCCCTGCGGGTTCTCCCGGCCCTACGGAAACACGTCGGCAATTTTCAGCCGGACCAGCCCACACCTGACCATCTGCGTTTTTTTGTTTAAACAGCAAAACAGGTTTCACTGGAAGTCAGAGCATTGAAGCGATGACTCATGTCCGGCTGAAAATCGATGAGTCGTTGACGGCTGACCGGGTCTGCCCGCAGGGATGCGGGCAGAGGGGATGGCCTGCATGGACGCAGGCTCGGCCCCCGACCCGACAGGCAGACGGCATAAGACGAATGAATCGCGTAGCGACGATTTTCCCGCCGGGAGCCGGGATTGTAAAGGGCGTGGCGGAGAACGCCCTTTACACGTTCACGGGAATCGAGGTTTCAGAGAAACAATGAACATGAGGTGAACGGAACCCTTTCTCTGAGAGCGCATATTCATCACTTCTACCCACACAGGCGATACTTTCTAAAACTGAGGCGTTAACCCATCAGTATTACGCTTTAGTGAATCTTTTTTTTGTTGTGATCTGCTTCAAAAACAGAAATTTAATACATTTAATGGTATTAAAAGAGAAAATATTTCTTAACTTTTAGAAATTACAGGGGTTTGTTTGTGAAGTTTTTCTCTGACCCTGCGCGTATGATTTCTTCATTACTCCAATAGCTCGCCTGCACCTAAGTACTGCGTATCGCATTGAAGCAGTACGAAAAAAATATAAAAACCTCTACCTACACATTGAGCGGAAAATTATGGAAACGGCAACGAATAGTAGCGTAATACTCGACGCATCTGCTCCGGCACGTCGGGCGGGAATGACCGAAAGCGAATGGCGCGAAGCTATTAAATTCGACAGCACGGATACCGGCTGGGTCATTATGAGTATCGGTATGGCAATTGGCGCGGGGATTGTTTTTCTTCCTGTCCAGGTAGGATTGATGGGGCTGTGGGTGTTCTTGCTCTCCTCTATCATCGGCTACCCAGCCATGTACCTGTTCCAGCGCTTGTTTATCAATACGCTGGCTGAGTCTCCAGAGTGTAAAGACTACCCGAGCGTGATCAGCGGCTATCTGGGTAAGAACTGGGGCATCCTGTTAGGTGCGTTGTATTTTGTGATGCTGGTTATCTGGATGTTCGTCTATTCCACCGCCATCACCAATGACAGCGCCTCTTATCTGCACACGTTTGGTGTGACTGAAGGTTTACTGTCCGACAGCCCGTTCTATGGCCTGGTGCTGATTTGCATCCTGGTGGCCATCTCGTCACGCGGGGAACAAATGCTGTTTAAAATCTCCACCGGCATGGTACTGACCAAGCTGCTGGTTGTGGCAGCGCTTGGCGTGTCGATGGTGGGGATGTGGCATCTGCATAACGCAGGTTCACTGCCGCCAATGGCGTTACTGATCAAAAATGCGATCATCACGTTGCCGTTTACGCTGACCTCGATCCTGTTTATTCAGACCTTAAGCCCGATGGTTATCTCATACCGTTCTCGCAACAAATCCATTGAAGTGGCGCGCCATAAAGCCCTGCGTGCCATGAACATCGCGTTCGGTATTCTGTTTGTTACCGTCTTTTTCTACGCTGTTTCCTTCACGCTGGCGATGGGCCACGACGAAGCGGTTAAAGCTTATGAGCAGAACATCTCCGCTCTGGCGATTGCCGCGCAGTTTATTAATGGTGCGGGTGCTGGTTGGGTGAAAATCGTCAGCGTTATTCTGAACATTTTCGCCGTTATGACCGCTTTCTTCGGCGTCTACTTAGGTTTCCGCGAAGCGACTCAAGGGATCGTGATGAACGTGCTGCGCCGCTACATGCCGGCTGAGAAAATCAACGAAACCTTTGTTCAGCGCGGCATTATGATTTTTGCCATCCTGCTGGCCTGGAGCGCAATTGTGCTCAACGCGCCGGTACTGAGCTTCACCTCTATTTGTAGCCCTATCTTCGGCATGGTGGGTTGTCTGATCCCGGCCTGGCTGGTCTACAAAGTTCCTGCACTGCACAAATACAAAGGCGCTTCCCTGTATCTGATTATTTTCACGGGCCTGCTGCTGTGCGTTTCTCCGTTCCTGGCATTTTCCTGAGATATCTGAGCAAAGGTTGTTGTTATGTTTGAGACTACATTGAATCCATTATGGGATAGTTTTATCTGCGCAGTGCAGGAAGAAGTTAAGCCTGCGTTGGGCTGTACGGAACCTATCTCTCTGGCTCTGGCGGCAGCGGTCGCCTCCTCTGAGCTGGACGGCGCGGTTGAACGCATTGATGCGTGGGTCTCACCGAACCTGATGAAAAACGGCATGGGCGTTACCGTGCCGGGTACCGGAATGGTCGGGTTACCTGTCGCGGCGGCGCTGGGTGCGCTGGGGGGAAATGCCCGTGCCGGTTTAGAGGTACTGAAAGATGCGTCGCCACAAGCGATCGCCGATGCGAAAGCGATGCTGAGCGCTGGCAAGGTTGCGGTGATGCTGCAGGAGCCTTGCGAGGACATCCTCTTTTCCCGTGCGAAGGTTTACAGCGCTGAAGGATGGGCGTGCGTGACTATTGTTGGCGGCCATACCAACATCGTACACATCGAGACCAATAAGGGCGTAGTGTTCACCACAGAACAGAATGCTCAGGCAGAGGAACAGGAGTCACCGTTGGCGGTATTGTCTCACACCTCGCTGGAAGAGATTCTGGCGTTCGTGAATGCGGTACCGTTTGAGTCAATTCGCTTTATTCTCGACGCGGCAAAGCTGAACGGTGCGCTGTCTCAGGAAGGGCTGCGCGGTAACTGGGGCTTGCACATCGGAACCACGCTTGAGAAGCAGTGCGCACGTGGCCTGCTGGCGAACGATCTCTCAACGGCTATTCTGATCCGTACCAGTGCGGCGTCGGATGCGCGAATGGGCGGGGCGACGCTGCCGGCCATGAGCAACTCCGGCTCCGGTAATCAGGGCATTACCGCGACTGTTCCGGTGATGGTGGTGGCCGAGCACTTTGGCGCGGATGAGGAGAAACTGGCACGTGCGCTAATGTTGTCTCACCTGAGCGCTATCTACATCCATCATCAGCTTCCACGTTTGTCTGCACTGTGTGCAGCAACCACGGCGGCGATGGGGGCAGCAGCGGGGATGGCATGGATCGTAGATGGTCGCTACAACACCATCGCGATGGCGATCAGCAGCATGATTGGCGACGTGAGCGGAATGATATGCGATGGCGCTTCAAACAGCTGCGCGATGAAAGTCTCAACCAGCGCATCTGCGGCGTGGAAAGCGGTGCTAATGGCGCTGGATGATACTGCTGTAACCGGTAACGAAGGGATTGTGGCACATAACGTGGAACAATCTATCGCTAACCTGTGTGCGCTGGCGTGTCGTTCGATGCAGGAAACCGACAAGCAGATTATTGAGATCATGGCCAGTAAGGCACATTAATCTGTAGGCCGGGTAAGGCATTGCTACCACCCGGCATAAGTCTAAGCCGCCTGTTCAGGCGGCTTCTTCGTCTTCCAGCCGTAGCTCGGCATCGGCCACAATCGCTTCCAGCTCTGTCAGCATTTCTTCATAGCCGAAGGTAACTGTTTCCTGTTTTTTCGGTTCAACCTGCGGCTGGCGTTTTTTTGATGATTTCTTGCTCAATAGTCGTACTCCATTGTTTTCCCTGACTATACGGGCAAATCTATCAGCAAAGCGCGCAGCGGGGTATCGGCGACTAACGTTATGTTAGTTTCGTCACGAATAAATGCCCCATCGCCACAGGTGAGCGCTTCTTTTTCGGCGCCAGACGTCACCGCATGGAACCTGCCGTGAATCGACTGTAAATAAGCACGTGGCCCATGTAACTGAAAACTCAGCGATTCACCTTGCTGCAGCTCAACGTGGTGCACCCATACCTGTTGGCGCAGATGCAGGCTGCCTTGTTCACCGTCCGGCGAGGCCAGCAGTTGATGCTTACCGGTACCCAGCGTGGCCTTCTGTACGCAGGCATTTTCACGCTGCGGGCAGGCGTCCAGCCAGAGCTGCATCCGGGTTAACGGTTTGTCTTTGCTGATATTGTGTTCGCTATAGCTAATCCCGGGTTGTGTCGCGAGCAGTAAAACTTCACCTGCTTTGGCCTTGATATGGTTGCCTTCGCTGTCGCGGTATTCTGCTTCCCCTTCGAGGATCAGATTAACGATATCCACCTTCGGATAGGTCCGTGGCTGGAAAGAGGCCCCCGGTGCCAGAACTTCCTGGTTCAGAACACGCAGCGAGGCATAACCCAGCAGTTTAGGATCAAAATAGTGTCCAAAGGAGAAGGTATAACGGGCCTGCAGCCAGCCGTAGTCTGCTTGCCCGCATTGTTTGGCTGTACGGGTAGTAATCATAGTTCTTGACCTCTCTTTACTTCCTTTTATGTTAAATGGCTAGACGCTGCATTGTTAGCCAGATATTCTGCCCGGTATGTTCAAATTTCCTGAATGAGAACGAAATGGCCAAAGAAAGGGCTTTAACGCTTGAAGCGTTACGCGTTATGGACGCAATAGACAGGCGCGGTAGTTTTGCTGCAGCGGCAGATGAACTGGGACGCGTTCCTTCCGCACTTAGCTATACCATGCAGAAGTTGGAGGAGGAGCTGGACGTGGTGCTGTTTGACCGTTCAGGTCATCGCACAAAATTCACTAACGTTGGGCGTATGTTGCTGGAGCGTGGGCGTGTACTGCTGGAAGCTGCGGATAAACTGACCACCGACGCTGAAGCGCTGGCTCGCGGTTGGGAAACGCATCTGACCATTGTTACCGAAGCACTGGTGCCGACGGCGGCGTTTTTCCCGCTGATCGACAGGCTTGCCGGGAAGGCCAATACCCAGCTTTCCGTTATTACCGAAGTTCTGGCCGGGGCGTGGGAGCGTCTGGAGCAGGGGCGGGCGGATATCGTGATTGCGCCGGATATGCATTTTCGCTCATCCTCAGAAATCAACTCGCGCAAGCTGTACTCGCTGATGAATGTCTATGTAGCGGCTCCGGATCATCCTATCCATCAGGAGCCGGAACCGTTATCGGAAGTCACCCGCGTGAAATACCGTGGGATCGCGGTGGCGGATACCGCCCGTGAACGTCCGGTGCTGACGGTTCAACTGCTGGATAAGCAGCCGCGTCTGACGGTGAGTACGATAGAAGATAAACGTCAGGCACTGTTGGCTGGATTGGGCGTGGCGACGATGCCGTACCCGCTGGTGGAAGAGGATATTGCCGCTGGTCGGCTGCGGGTCGTTAGTCCGGAATCGACAAGCGAGATAGATATTATTATGGCCTGGCGTCGTGACAGCATGGGTGAGGCGAAATCCTGGTGTCTGCGGGAAATCCCCAAGCTGTTTGCGGGTAAATAGCCTGACTGTTACGCCGGATGCGGTGCAATTGCACCTAATCCGGCCTACAAAAGGGTGTATGACGTCAGGACAGTTGTTTAGGGTCAGCGCCGAAGCGGTTGCTCCCCTGAGTCCCGTTTTGACAGTTGAAAATGATGATCACCAACCAGCCTACGATCGGGATCAGCAACACCAGTAACCACCAGGCTGAACGATCGGTGTCATGTAAACGCCGGAACTGTACCGCCCACCACGGGATAAAGACCAGAACCCCATAAATCGTCGTTAATATGCCTTCTCCCCCGGCGCGTTCCCAGCCAAGCATTCTGTCCAGAATACCCAGCACGAACGTGAAGATGATGTTGACTAGCACAAACATCCAGTATTCTTTACGACGTGCGCGGCCACCAAAACCAAAGTAATTCTTTAATACGTTTAAATACCAATCCATTTTTGCCTCGTTCTGCATTCAATTACTTGTTTTTAAAGCAATCAAATTAAGAATAGCCGTGAATGAAATGATGGTAAATATTTGCGGTATTAATTATTTAGCCCCCAGATGGGGGCCTGTGTAAATCAGGAGAAACGCTCGTCACGCCCGTGGGGTTCGTTGAGGTCCTGCCACGGCCCAACAGAAATAATGCCAGTCGGGTTAATGGTTTTGTGGCTACGGAAGTAGTGATTGCGGATGTGATCGAAATTGACAGTTTCCGCAATGCCCGGCATCTGGTAGATATCGCGCAGGAAACCGTACAGATTCAGATAGTCACTAATCCGGTGTTTATCGCACTTGAAGTGCGTCACATACACGGGATCAAAGCGCACCAGCGTGGTCCACAGGCGAATGTCGGCTTCCGTTAGTTGATCGCCGGTCAGGTAGCGATGTTGCCCAAGGATCTGCTCCAGTCGTGCCAGAGATTGAAAGACTTTATCCACGGCGTCGTCGTAGGCTTCCTGACTGGTGGCAAATCCGGCTTTATACACGCCGTTATTAACGTTGTCATAAATCCAGCCGTTCAGCTCGTCGATTTTGCTTTGCAGGGCTGGTGGATAGTAATCGCCGGCTTTCGCGCCCAGCGCATCAAACGCGGTGTTAAACATGCGGATGATTTCTGCAGATTCGTTGCTGACAATAGTGTGGTTCTTTTTGTCCCACAGTACCGGAACGGTCACCCGACCGCTGTAGTGTGGATCGGCGTGTAAATAGAGCTGATAAAGAAATTCGTGCTGATACAGGGTATCGCCGGTTGCCGCCGGGAAGTTGTCGTCAAAGGTCCAGCCGTTTTCCAGCATCAACGGATGCACAACGGACACGGAAATAAACGGTTCCAGCCCTTTGAGTTTGCGCAAAATCAGCGTGCGATGCGCCCACGGACAGGCCAGAGAAACGTAGAGATGATAGCGGTCTTTTTCGGCAACAAAGCCACCTTCACCGGTTGGGCCAGGCGCGCCATCCGCGGTGAGCCAGTTACGGAAAGCCGATGCAGAACGTTGAAATTTTCCACCGGTTGATTTGGTATCGTACCAGGTGTCATGCCAGACGCCGTCAATCAGTTGTCCCATTTTATCGCCTCCTCAGATAGCAAAAGCGAGGAGATATCTCCTCGCTTTTTGATGTGTTCAGTATAGTTTGATTACCACTTTTTATTCAGTACGCGGTCAATACTAAATGCGCCTGGACCGGTGATAGCCAGCAACAGGAAACCGCCTGCGATGGTCAGGTTTTTCATGAACATCAGGGAGTTCACACCTTCCGCAAAGTTGCTGTGGAAGAGGAACGCTGTTAGCAATGTGAAGCCTGCGGTGAACAGCGCAGTTGTACGGGTCAGGAAACCGAACAGAATTGCCAGACCGCCACCAAACTCAAGCAGAATCACCAGCGGCAGCATAAATCCTGGGACGCCCATGGCTTCCATGTACTGTTGGGTACCCGCATATCCGGTGATTTTTCCCCAACCTGCGGTAATAAACAGGATTGGCATCAGAATGCGCGCTACCAGTACACCAACATCTTCTAATTTCTTCATCATACTCTCCAGGAAACCACTCAGGCGGCTTATTGTGTTTTTTTGTGCATCGACGCTGCAGAGCGCGTCGTTGCTGTCGATGGAGAGAATCATAAACGTGCTTAATGAGAATTGTTAGCAAGGAAAACTGTCAGTATTTTTCAAAAATTTTGAGGTTGGGGGAGAGGAAGGGATTAGCCGCGCAGTTGCTGCTGTCTGATGGTCGATTTCACCAGACGCCAGATACTCCAGACGCTAAAGCCGCGCTTAGCCCAGCGTACCAGCAGATTCGGGTTACGGATGGTGCGAACCGCCATAATACTGCTCCCGACTAACACCCAGCCACGCAGATTCAGTAGCGTCTTCCAGCCACGATCGTAGACCTCGGTGGCTTCCAGCCAGTCGCGGCGAGTAGCAGACAGATCCAGCCGTTGCTGCTGGATCTGTCCAAGCAGTTGCGCCTTACGTTGTTGACGTTCGACTTTGCTGCTCATTATGCATCATCCTCCAGGGCTTGCCTGTCATTAGCGAGTTCCTGGCGTGTATGGCGTAGCAGCGTTGTTTTACGCGCTTTACGCAGCGTCCATATCCCGCCAATCAGCGCTAACAGCAACAGCACAACGGTGGTGGCAATCATGGCGTTCAGGCGGTATTGAGGGTCAATGGCCCAGATGATAAGCACCATCAGGCTCATCAGGCCAAACGCCGCGAACAGCATAGTTAGCCCAAGCATCAGCAGGATCTGGATGAGGTTGGCTTTTTCCTCTTCCAGCTCAACGACGGCCAGCCGCAGCCGCGTCTCTACGATCTCAACGAGAATCGTCAGGATCCGCTGTCCAATACCCAGTACGCCTTTGCCTGGACCTTGTGCGTGTTGAGAATCAGCCATTGTTAACGGCGCGACAACAGTACACCAAGCACCACACCGACTGCAGCGCCAATGCCGACGCCTGTCCATGGGTTTTCGCGCACGTAGTTATCGGCTTTAGCCGCGGCCTCACGGGTCTGTTTGGCAATCACATCGCTGGTTTCACTCAGACGATGGCGGCTCTCGCGCAGCGCATGTTCGGCTTTGCTGCGAATTTTACTCATCTCTTCCTTCGACTTATCGCCAGAGGAGCTAAGTACTTCTTCAAGCGTATCCGCAAGAGATTTCAGCTCAGCGCGCAGGTTTTCCGTAGCATTATCTTTCGACATAGTTTTCTCCAGTTGAGTGGCTAGTTACCGTACTTAGTAATCGCGGGTCTCGAGTTCTTTCAGCTCTTTCTGAGCTTCAGCAAGCTTATGCTCGCGCTTTGCTACCTTATCCGCATCGCCTTTTTGCTTTGCCTCGGCTAAGTCACGTTGACGCTCGGCAATCTCATTTTTCTGCTCGGCGATTTTTTTCTGATGGTTGGCGCGCAGTTTGCTGTCAGTACAGTTTGCCCTGACTTCGCTCAGCGCTTTGTTCAGCCCATTGATACGGCTCTGATTGTTGTGTTTTTCGGCATAGCTAATCTCCCGCTGAATGTCTTGTTCTTTTTCCTGACAGAGGGTGTTGGCGTAGCTGCCGGCACTGAGAGCGAAAAGGCTAATTGCCAAAGCGATGCGGTATTTCATTCTTGACCTTCCATTGTGATTCGACCTCGTGGTGTAGGGTCGATGCTCCAGAATAATAAAACGTTGGGTCATAAGCCCAGTTTATTAATCATAGGCGCTAAACGGTGAAATCACCAAAGTAAGTGATCTAATTCAGATTCCTGGAAATTAACCAAAGCGGTGTGGCGTATCACGTAAGCGGGATAACCACTGAACCGCCTGATTATCATCATCCTGCTGAGCGATAACGAAACCGTGCGGTAACGTTCGATCCAGTACGACCTTAGCCGCTGCGCTCTGCGCGCTGGAATCAAAGGTAATCAGCAGTGCGTCATTTTGCGGAGTGATGCTTTTAAAACGAATGCCGTTGGCATCCAGGTGATGCCAGATAGAGAAGCCATCGGGCATGCTGGCACCCTGGTTTACGGCACGAATAGCAAGCGTTGATTCCTGCTGGCGAATGACCGACCAGGTCAGAAGCAACGCGCCGATGAACAACATAAAAGTGGTGGACCAGGCAAGTCGTCGGAGCGTTATGCATGATTTCAGCATAATTTACCCTCGGTTCCCGTATTTCTTTTTCCAAAGAACAACCAGTGAACCTGCCAGACCAAACACCAGTAACACCACGGGAAGCAGCATCAGACAAGACATCAGCTGATCTTCATATTTGAGAAACACCGGTGTTTTGCCCAGCAGATAACCCAGCGATGTGAGAATAAGAACCCAAAGCAGTCCGCTCATCCAGTTGAAGAACTGAAAGCGCGCATTGTTCAGGCCAGACAATCCTGCGATGGTCGGCAGTAATGTTCTGACAAACGCGATAAAGCGGCCGACCAGCAGCGCAGACAAGCCATGCTTATGGAACAGATGATGCGCACGCTGATGATAATGTGCAGGAAGATGAGATAACCAGTTTTGCACGGTGCGGGTATTACCCAACCATCGACCTTGTATATAGCTGAGCCAGCAACCAAGGCTGGCTGCGGTGGTGAGCAGCAGTACCGTTTGCGGAAAACCCATTGCGCCTTTGGCAATAAGTACGCCGACCAGTACCAGCAAGCTGTCGCCAGGTAAAAAGGCTGCTGGCAGCAGTCCGTTTTCCAGAAACAAAATAGTAAAGAGTACAAAATAGAGCATGCCAATCATGGAAGGATTGGCCAGCGTTTCAAAATCCTGAGCCCATAAAGCATTTAGTAATTGAGTCAGTAGTTCCATTCAATATTCCTGGAGAATCGGTTGTCGTCATGCCGGTTTTCTGGATTTTGTAACACCACGATTTTATTAATATTTTTTACATGACTTGTGGTCTGTTACAAACTCACGGCCTGAACTATTCCCTGTAAAGTTGTGAAGTTAGCAAGCTCTTAAACACAAAAATTCAAACAGCATCTAATTGTAACAAAGGTCAACGTAGTCCGTTATAGAAATTACGGTTGTTGAACTGTGATTTTGCTTATCGCAATGGAGGGAGGCGAGAGGATTTACACAGGCTGACACTTTATACCTAACGCTTACCAAGTGTCAGAAACAGGCGCGTGGTCGCGCCTGCATTGATAAGATTGTTTATTTTGCGCTGTTAGCCGCTGTATCGAGGTGAACGACCGGATTTTCGGTAAATAGGTAACGGTCCGCATTGAACTCAAAATCATCGCTGGTTTCGTTAAACAGCATCTGCTTGGTGTTCTCAAGATGCTGCCACATCGCCAGTTTGGCGGCATGAGGATCTTTGCGAATCAGCGCCCGCAGGATCTGGTCATGGTCATCACACCAGTTATCAACCGTGCGCAGGTCGATGTGGTCGTGTAATTTCTTCCAGTAGGGGTTGTGAATGCGCTGAGTCCACATTTTTTCAACAATCGCGGCCAGAGCCGAGTTCTGCGTTGCCAGGGCGACCTGCACATGGAACTGGAGATCCCACTCGGAGTCACGAAAGCTTTTTTCGTTACGTGATTTCTCCTGAATCTCCATCAGCTTCATGATGTCCTGTTTGGTCACCTGGGTGGCGGCAAACTCGGCAATGTTACTCTCAATGAGCTGACGCGCCTGGAGCAGTTCGAAAGGACCGTAGCTGGCGAATTCCAGGTTTTCATCTGGTGCGACATAGTGTCTGGGTTGGTTGGAAATGACGTGGATCCCCGATCCTTTGCGCACCTCAACGTAACCCTCTACCTCGAGCATGATAATTGCTTCACGAACCACGGTACGGCTGACATTTTTTTCATCGGCGATAAAGCGCTCGGCGGGGAGTTTGTCACCCACCAGATAGACGCCCTGCTCAATGCGTTCTTTCAGATCAGCAGCAAGTTGTTGGTACAAACGTCGTGGTTCGGTGATTTCCATATGCGCTCCAGGCATGATACGGCAGACTATATTTGTTATACCACTTTTGCGATTACGGCTCCACTCGCGGCGATAAAAAAGCCGCCAGATAACTGGCGGCTTCGCATTATATACCCTTGTTATGTTGCATCGGGCTAATTTTGCGGAGCGGGATCGCCAGTCTGTGATCCCGAATCGACCTCGCTGGCCGATTTGTTCTGCAATACCGTCCAGATAACGAGTGCGCCGAGCAGGTCGAATACCGCCAGTACGGCGAACAGCGGGCTAAAGCCGATGGTGTCAGCCAGTGCGCCAACAACCAGTGCAAACATCGTACTTGCAAGCCAGGCGGACATACCGGTCAGGCCGTTTGCCGTTGCCACTTCATTACGACCAAATACGTCAGAAGAGAGCGTAATCAACGCACCGGACAGCGCCTGGTGAGCAAAGCCGCCAACGCACAGCAGGGCGATAGCAATGTACGGGCTGGTGAACAGGCCAATCATCCCTGGGCCAATCATCAGCAATGCACCCATGGTGACGACCATTTTGCGTGAAACGATCAGGTTGACGCCGAACCAGCGCTGGAACAGCGGCGGTAAGTAGCCCCCAACGATACAGCCCAGGTCAGCAAACAGCATCGGCATCCAGGCAAACATCGCAATCTCTTTCAGGTTAAAGCCGTAGACTTTAAACATGAACAGCGGGATCCAGGCGTTGAAGGTACCCCAGGCCGGCTCTGCCAGGAAACGTGGCAGCGCGATGCCCCAGAACTGGCGGTTACGCAGGATCTGACCGAGCGACATTTTTTTCGAGGTCGCATTTTTATGCTGTGATTCCTGACCATTCAGAATGTAATCACGTTCTTCATCAGACAGTTTTTTCTGGTCGCGCGGGTGTTTGTAGAACACAAGCCAGCACATCGCCCAGATGAAGCTCAGCGCACCGGAAATAATGAATGCCATCTGCCAGCTGTGCATGACGATTGCCCAGACCACCAGCGGAGGAGCAATCATCGCACCGATAGAAGAACCGACGTTAAAGTACCCTACGGCAATTGAACGTTCTTTTGCCGGGAACCACTCAGAGCTGGCTTTCAGACCCGCAGGGATCATTGCGGCTTCAGCAGCACCTACCGCGCCACGCGCCAGCGCCAGTCCACCCCAACTGCCAGCCAGTGCGGTTGCGCCACAGAAAACGGCCCACAGAACGGCGAACATCGCGTAACCCACTTTTGTGCCGAGCACATCGAGCACGTAGCCGGCAACGGGTTGCATTACGGTGTAAGCAGCAGAATACGCTGCGATGATATAGGAATACTGTTGAGTGGAGATGTGTAACTCTTCCATCAGAGTTGGCGCAGCTGCCGCCACAGTGTTACGTGTCAGGTAACCCAGCACGGTGCCAAGCGTCACCAGTGCAATCATGTACCAACGTAACCCTTTAATTTTACGCATGTAAAACCTCATCGTTTTGTTATGTCCGCGAACGAGCGGTCATCTTCCAGTTCAGGGCGGAGGATGTTCTTTTACGAGGGGGACCGAAAAAAAGCCGGTACTCCCCGAACTTTGCCATGTCAATAATTGTGCTAATTCGGTTTCCGTACCGGTCAATCCGATGGTTATACATCGGTAACTTGCATTCCGTCGGCTTATGTATCGCGACGGCCAAAAGATAACTTGTCATACAACTTTAAAAGGTGAGTGCCATCACAAAAGTGTGAATCTTCGTGTGGTCATTATTTCGATTCAGCAAAGCCAGCGCTGGCGCGGCTTGACGCCTGGTTTACCTCTTTGAGAGTAATTTTTTTGTCACCATTTGTTGATCTAACTCACGAAAATATCTTCAGTGTATGGAAATTGGTGTGATAACTTTGTCAACATCAAAACATAAGCAATCTGACGCACTCGTTGAGAGGAAGACGATAATGACCCCGTTTATGACTGAAGATTTCCTGCTGGATACCGAATTTGCCCGCCGTCTGTACCATGATTACGCCAAAGACCAGCCGATCTTCGATTACCACTGCCATTTACCACCGCAACAAATCGCTGAAAACTACCGTTTTAATAATCTGTATGACATCTGGCTCAAGGGTGATCACTACAAATGGCGTGCGATGCGTACCAACGGCGTCGCTGAGCGCTTGTGTACCGGCGATGCGTCCGATCGCGAGAAGTTTGACGCATGGGCAGCTACGGTTCCGCACACTATCGGTAACCCGCTGTATCACTGGACCCACCTCGAATTACGTCGTCCGTTTGGTATTACAGGTAAGCTGCTGTCTCCGGCAACGGCTGACGAAATCTGGAACCAGTGCAACGAGATGCTGGCGCAGGATAAGTTCTCCGCACGCGGCATCATGCAGCAGATGAATGTGAAAATGGTTGGCACTACTGATGATCCGATCGACTCTCTGGAGCACCATGCGGCCGTTGCTAAAGACGGCAGCTTTGATGTGAAAGTGCTGCCGAGCTGGCGTCCGGATAAAGCCTTTAACATTGAGCTGGCGACCTTTAATGACTATATGGCGAAGCTCGGTGAAGTGTCTGACACCGATATCCGCCGTTTCAGCGACCTGCAAGCTGCATTGACCAAACGTCTGGATCACTTCGCGGCTCACGGCTGCAAAGTCTCTGATCACGCGCTGGACGTGGTGCTGTTTGCCGAATCTAACGAATCTGAACTGGATAGCATTCTGGCGCGTCGCCTGGCGGGTGAAACCCTGAGCGAGCATGAAGTTGCCCAGTTTAAAACCGCCGTGCTGGTGTTCCTTGGTGCGGAATATGCTCGTCGCGAATGGGTACAGCAGTACCACATCGGCGCGCTGCGTAATAACAACCTGCGCCAGTTCAAACTGTTGGGTGCGGATGTCGGTTTCGACTCCATCAATGACCGTCCGATGGCCGAAGAACTGTCCAAACTGCTGAGCAAGCAGAACGAACAGAACCTGCTGCCGAAAACCATTCTGTACTGCCTGAACCCGCGTGATAACGAAGTGCTGGGCACCATGATCGGCAACTTCCAGGGCGAAGGTATGCCGGGCAAGATGCAGTTCGGTTCCGGCTGGTGGTTCAACGATCAGAAAGACGGGATGGAACGTCAGATGACGCAGCTGGCCCAGCTCGGTTTGCTGAGCCGCTTCGTCGGCATGCTGACCGATAGCCGTAGCTTCCTGTCATACACGCGCCATGAATACTTCCGCCGCATTCTGTGCCAGATGATTGGCCGTTGGGTTGCTGCAGGTGAAGCACCGGCAGATATCCAGTTGCTGGGTGAAATGGTCAGAAATATTTGCTTTAACAATGCGCGTGATTACTTCGCCATTGAACTGAACTAAGGCCCGGGTGAAGGTATGCAATACATCAAGATCCATGCGCTGGATAACGTCGCGGTAGCGCTTGCTGATTTGGCTGAAGGAACCGAAGTCACCGTTGATGGGCAGGCGGTCACCCTGCGTCAGGCGGTCTCTCGTGGCCATAAATTCGCTTTACGCGATATTGCGAAAGGCGAAAACGTCATTAAATACGGTTTGCCAATTGGCCATACGCTGGTGGACGTTGCGGCGGGTGAGCATATTCATGCTCACAACACGCGCACCAATCTGAGCGACCTGGACACGTATAGCTACCAACCTGATTTTCAGGCGGAAGTTGCACAACCGGCGGATCGCGATGTGCAGATCTACCGTCGTGCCAACGGTGACGTCGGCGTGCGCAACGAACTGTGGATCCTGCCGACGGTAGGCTGCGTTAATGCCATGGCGCGCCAGATGCAGAACCGTTTTCTGAAAGAGACTAACGACGCCGAAGGAATCGACGGCGTGCATCTCTTCAGCCACACCTACGGCTGTTCACAGCTCGGCGACGACCACATTAACACCCGCACCATGCTGCAAAACATGGTGCGTCACCCGAATGCGGGGGCGGTGCTGGTGGTCGGCCTTGGTTGTGAAAACAACCAGGTTGATGCCTTCCGCGAAACCTTAGGCGAGTACGATCCTGAGCGCGTTCACTTCATGGTCTGCCAACATCAGGAAGATGAAGTGGAAGCGGGGATTGAACATCTTCACCAGTTGTACAACGTGATGCGTAACGATAAGCGTGAGCCGGGTAAACTGGGTGAGCTGAAGTTTGGTCTGGAATGCGGCGGCTCTGACGGCCTGTCCGGTATTACCGCCAACCCGATGCTGGGGCGTTTTTCTGACTACGTGATTGCCAACGGCGGCACCACCGTACTGACCGAAGTACCGGAAATGTTCGGCGCCGAGCAGCTGCTGATGGACCACTGCCGCGATGAAGAAACGTTCGGCAAGCTGGTCACCATGGTCAATGACTTCAAGCAGTACTTCATTGCCCACGACCAGCCGATCTACGAGAACCCATCGCCGGGCAACAAAGCGGGCGGTATCACCACGCTGGAAGATAAATCTCTGGGCTGCACGCAAAAAGCGGGCTCCAGCCAGGTGGTGGACGTATTGCGTTACGGCGAACGCCTGAAAACACACGGTCTGAACCTGCTGAGCGCGCCGGGTAACGATGCGGTGGCGACCAGTGCCCTGGCGGGCGCGGGCTGCCATATGGTGCTGTTCAGTACCGGTCGCGGCACGCCGTACGGTGGTTTTGTACCGACGGTGAAAATTGCCACCAACAGCGAGCTGGCAGCGAAGAAAAAGCACTGGATCGACTTTGACGCTGGACAGCTAATTCATGGTAAAGCGATGCCTCAACTGCTGAGCGAGTTTGTCGATACGATCGTTGAGTTCGCTAACGGCAAGCAAACCTGCAATGAGCGGAATGATTTTAGAGAGTTAGCGATATTTAAAAGCGGCGTAACGTTGTAGTAAATACCTGATGGTGCCTGCATACAGGTCTGCGCAAACCGTAGGCCTGATAAGCGCAGCGCCATCAGGCACAAACCGTTGCCGGATGGCGGCGAACTCGCCTTATCCGGCCTACGAGATAGAATTGGGGTTGCTTGCATGACCGCGTATTGGCTGGCCCAGGGCGTAGGTGTCATCGCCTTTCTGATCGGTATTACCACCTTTTTCAATCGCGATGAGCGCCGGTTCCGGCTGCAACTCGCTGTCTATAGCGCCACCATTGGGGTGCATTTTTTCCTGATGGGCGCCTGGCCTGCGGGAATGAGCGCCGAGCTTAATACCATCCGTACACTCGTCTCAATGCATACCCGCAAACTGTGGGTGATGGCCGTTTTTATTATCCTCACCCTGGTTCTCGGGCTGGCGAAATTACAACATGCGATGGAGCTGTTGCCGATAATCGGCACGCTGGCCAGCACCTGGGCGCTGTTCCGCTGCCAGGGATTAACCGTACGCTGCGTAATGTGGTGTGCAACCGCCTGTTGGGTTATCCATAATTTCTGGCTGGGATCGATTGGCGGGACGATGATCGAAGGGAGTTTTCTGGTGATGAACGGCCTGAATATTATTCGCTTCCGGCGGATGCAAAAACGCGGAGTTGATCCGTTCAAAATTGAAAAAAGCGTACAAGAAAAGAACCCCTCCGCCCGATGACGAAGGGGGACAGCGATTAGCCGCGCAGGGCGCTATTTGCCAGACGTTCGTCCTCAGCCTGGCAGGCCGCAGCGGTAAACAGGACGTCTGTAGAAGAGTTCAGCGCCGTTTCACAGGAATCCTGCAATACGCCGATGATAAAGCCAACGGCTACCACCTGCATGGCGATGTCATTCGGGATACCGAACATATTACATGCCAGCGGGATCAGCAGCAGAGAACCGCCCGCCACGCCCGATGCACCGCAGGCACACAGCGAAGCCACCACGCTCAGTAACAGCGCCGTTGGTAAATCAACCGGAATACCCAGCGTATTCACCGCCGCCAGCGTCAGTACGGTAATGGTGATCGCCGCGCCAGCCATATTGATGGTGGCGCCCAGCGGGATAGACACCGAATAGGTATCACGATCCAGATTCAGCTTCTCACAAAGCGCCATGTTCACCGGAATGTTTGCCGCGGAACTGCGGGTAAAGAAGGCATACACACCACTTTCACGCAGACAGGCCAGCACCAGCGGATACGGGTTACGGCGAATTTTCCAGAAGACCAGCAGCGGGTTGACCACAAACGCCACCAGCAGCATACAGCCTACCAGAACGGTGAGCAGTTGGGCGTAGCCCCAGAGCGTAGCAAAACCGGTGGTTGCCAGCGTAGAGGAGACCAGACCAAAGATACCGATCGGTGCGAAACGAATCACCAGTTTCACCATAAAGGTGACGGCGTTGGACATATCATTGACCAGATTTTTGGTCGTCTCATTGCCGTGGCGCAGCGCAAAGCCCAGACCGACGGCCCATACCAGAATACCGATATAGTTGGCGTTCAGCAGGGCATCAATTGGGTTAGAAACCATGCTCATCAGCAGGCTACGCATCACTTCAACAATGCCGGATGGCGGCACAATATCGCTGGCGCTGCTGGAAAGATGCAGCGTGGATGGGAAGGCGAAGCTGAAGACAACAGCCGCTAACGCTGCAGAAAATGTTCCGAGCAGGTAGAGGAACAGAATGGGGCGGATATTGGTTTTTTGCCCGTGCTGGTGGTTGGCGATAGAAGCCATTACCAGCATCAGAACCAAAATTGGCGCGACGGCTTTTAATGCGCCGACGAACAGCGTACCCAGCAAACCAACGGCCTCTGCCGCAGGTTTCGACACCAGTGCCAGTAAAATCCCCAGTACCAAACCGATCAAAATTTGTTTAACCAGGCTCCCTTGCGCCAAACGCGAGAACAGCCCCGATGAACGTTGCGTAGTCATGTCGTGATCCTTTCATTGTGTTGTTGCCTTACCTTTGTGCGTTCTGTTGACGCATCTTTCTGGATAGGGCAAATGTTTGCATGGCTGAGTATAAGGAAAGAACGGGGTTCTGGAAGCGAAATATCCTGGATTCCGCGTTGAGATCATATTTTATAACTTTAACTTAACATTATTTTGACATGATAAACAAAAAGCCCGACGCACGCAGTGTGCTGTCGGGCTTTTCAGCTAGCAGATGAAACTTACTGTATTTGCTGCTTTTTATCGTGCTGGTGGTTGACCCACGCGTTAACAATCAGCGTCACAAACAGAATGCCAAATACCACGCCTAACGAGATAGCGATCGGGATATGGTAGAAATCGACGATCAGCATCTTAATACCGATAAACACCAGAATGACCGACAAGCCGTACTTCAGCATGGAGAAACGCTCCGCCACGCCCGCCAGCAGGAAGTACATCGCTCGCAGACCCAAAATAGCAAACAGGTTCGAGGTCAGCACGATGAACGGATCGGTGGTCACGGCAAAGATAGCCGGAATACTGTCGACGGCAAAAATCACATCGCTCAACTCAACCAGAATCAACACCAGCATCAGCGGCGTGACAAACAGCAGGCCGTTTTTACGCACGAAGAACTTTTCATCTTCGATGGTATCGGTCATGCGCAAATGACCGCGCAACCAGCGCACCAGCGGCCTGTCGCCGATACCGGAGGCATCTTCTTTCGCCAGTGCCATCTTCACGCCGGTAAACAACAGGAACGCGCCGAACACGTACAACAGCCACTCAAACTGGGTGATAAGCCAGCTGCCGGCGAAGATCATGATCGTACGCAGAACAATGGCACCCAGCACGCCATACACCAGTACCCGACGCTGCAACGCAGGCGGCACGGAGAAGTAGCTGAACAGCATCAACCAGACAAAGACGTTATCTACCGCCAGTGATTTTTCGATCAAATAGCCGGTCAGGAACGCCAGTGCCTGCGGATCGGCAACGGCGCGGCCCTGGGTTTCTGCCAGGTACCACCAGAAGGCGGCGTTAAACAGTAACGACAGCGTTACCCAGACGATTGACCAGGCCGCAGCCTGCTTCATTGACATCGTATGTGCGCCACGACGCCCCTGCAACAGCAGGTCGATGGCCAGCATAATTACCACTACGACAGCGAAGCCACCCCACAACAACGGTGTGCCGACAGTATTCATTGTATTTCCCCATGCATAAAAAAAACGGCCAACGCCGAATGGCATTAGCCGCTGCTTTTTATGCATAGACCTTGCCATTCGGCAAGGTCTCACTTACAACAACAAAGGAATACGGTGGCGTATTCCTTTGTTATCGCCCGGTGACCGGATGTGGTTTTTCACACATCGTAATGACGATCAACCGACAACGAAGTTACTCCCCTTTGCGGGTTACAAAATATTACAGGCCATGCATTCAGTCAATGACCTGCAACATTCGTTTTACACACCTTTACGCAGTCAGCGATGTTTCCGCTTCGTCTGCCGGGAAAACCACGCCGGTCTGGCGACGAATCTCCGTTTGCAGTTTGGCGGTGATACGGCTGACGGCCAGTGCCGGGTGATCCACTTCGCCGGATTCAACCAAATGAGCAAAAGCCTCTGCCTCATACAGCATAGTATTGATGTGCTGAGGCGTCGTCAGATCCTGCGTTTTCCCCCCACGTGGAACGAAGCACACTTTCTGACACTCGGAGATATGCTCGATGACCAGCGATCCCGACTCGCCCTGAATTTCACTGGCTAATACCGAATCGCTTACTTTTGAGTGCTGGAGCGTGACGCTGAAATCGCCATAATTCAGCACCACCACGCCGTGGGCATCTACGCCGCTTTCCAGCAGGCTGGCGCTGGCCTGAACGCTCTGCGGTTCGCCCCACAGCGCAACCGCCGAGGCCAGGCAGTAAAAACCGATATCCATAATCGAGCCATTGGAGAACGCCGGATTAAACGTGTTCGGGTTTTCACCATCCAGATAGCGCTGGTAGCGCGAGGAGTACTGGCAGTAATTGATAAACGCTTTCCTGATTTTTCCAACTTTTGGGAGCGATTGCTGTAACAGCAGGAAGTTAGGCAGGTAGGCGGTTTTAAACGCTTCAAACAGCACGACCTGATTTTCACGCGCGCAGGTGATAGCGGCTTCAGCTTGCGCCAGGTTGGAGGCCAACGGCTTTTCGCAAATAACATGCTTTTTGTGCCGCAAAAACAGCTCAGTCTGCGGGAAATGCAAAGAGTTTGGACTGGCGATGTAGACGGCGTCGATCGCCTCGCTTTGTGCCATCGCGTCCAGTGAGGTAAACAGATGTTCGACAAGGTAATCGTTGGCGAAGGTCTGCGCCTGCTCAAGGCTACGGGAATAGACTGCGGTTAACTTATATTTGCCGGTTTCATGGGCGGCATCGACAAACTGGCGGGTGATCCAGTTTGTGCCAATTACTGCGAAACGTATCATAAAGGCCTTCAGGCTGCGAAAAGGGATTCTTTCGTCAATTTAGCATGCCCTGAAGACAAAGCCAGTGCGCGACTACGCAGTTTGCTTTAACGATTGTTGCGTTAACCACAGGCGGGTATCGAACTCCAGTTGATGATACTGAGGCTCCATATGACAGCACAGCTGGTAAAACGCTTTGTCGTGCTCTTTTTCCTTCAGATGCGCCAGTTCATGAACGACGATCATACGCAAAAAGGGTTCGGGGGCATTGCGAAACACGGTGGCGACGCGGATCTCCGCTTTGGCTTTGAGCTTACCGCCCTGCACGCGAGAAACGGCGGTATGCAGCCCCAACGCATTCTTCAGAACGTGGATCTTGCTGTCATACATGACTTTATTCAGCGGCGGGGCGTTACGCAGAAACTGATTTTTCAGATCCTGAGTATATTGCCAGAGCGCTTTGTCGGTCGCGAAGTCATGCGTACCCGGATAGCGCTTCTCCAGTACTGCGCCCAGGCGCTGCTCAGCAATCAGCGTTCTCACTTGAGAAAGCAAATGTTCCGGGTAGCCCTGGAGGTAAGTTAGTTGGTTCATTCATGTCCACGCAAATCATAAAAGTGTATACTCACGCACCCTTTTCAGGGATACGCCGAAATTTTACCATTCAGGAGGGCCGATGAGCCACATAGACAACGGTTTCCGTTCGCTGTCACTTAAACGTTTCCCGGAAACGGATGACGTTAACCCGCTGCTGGCGTGGGAAGCTGCAGATGAATATCTGCTGCAACAGCTGGACGATACCGAGATTAGCGGCCCGGTGCTGATCCTGAATGATACCTTCGGCGCGCTGGGCTGTGCGCTGGCGGAACATACGCCGTACAGCATTGGCGACTCCTATCTCAGCGAGCTTGCCACGCGCGAGAACCTGCGTCACAACGACATTGCCGAGTCGAGCGTCAAGTTCCTCGACAGTACCGCTGATTATCCGCAGGCGCCGGGCGTGGTGCTGATTAAGCTGCCAAAAACCATGGCGCTGCTGGAGCAGCAACTGCGTGCGCTGCGCGAAGTGGTAACGCCAGAAACGCGCATCATCGCCGGGGCAAAAGCGCGTGATGTACATACCTCGACGCTGGAACTGTTTGAAAAAGTGCTGGGTTCAACCACCACGACGCTGGCGTGGAAAAAAGCCCGTTTGATCAACTGTACGTTCAGCAAACCTGAGCTGGCCGCTGCCTCACAAACGCTAAGCTGGAAGCTGGAAGGTACCGACTGGACTATTCATAACCACGCCAACGTCTTCTCCCGTACCGGGCTGGATATCGGCGCGCGCTTTTTTATCGAGCATCTGCCGGAAAACCTCGAAGGGGAGATTGTTGACCTCGGCTGCGGTAACGGTGTTATCGGTATGACGCTGCTGGCGAAGAACCCGGAAGCCAGCGTGGTATTTGTTGATGAATCGCCGATGGCGGTGGCTTCAAGCCGTTTGAACGTGGAAAGCAACATGCCTGAAGCGTTGGATCGCTGCGAGTTTATGATTAACAACGCGCTGTCTGGCGTCGAACCTTTCCGCTTTAACGCCGTGCTGTGCAACCCACCGTTCCATCAGAAGCATGCGCTGACGGATAACATTGCCTGGGAAATGTTCCACCACGCCCGCCGCTGCCTGAAAATCAACGGCGAGTTGTACATTGTGGCTAACCGTCACCTCGACTACTTCCACAAACTGAAGAAGATTTTCGGCAACTGCGAAACCATCGCTACCAATAATAAATTCGTGGTGCTAAAAGCGGTCAAAACCGGTCGCCGCCGCTAATTGCGTATGCCGGATGGCGGCTAACGCCTTATCCGGCACACGAAAAACATGACGTTATATTTCCAGCGCCAGTCGGGTGCCCTGCGCAATAGCGCGTCGGGCATCCAGTTCCATCGCCACATCGCAGCCGCCGATCAAATGCACCGTTTTACCTGCCGCGTGCAGCGGATCGACCAGTTCACGGCGCGGCTCTTGTCCGGCACAAATCACCACGTTATCCACGTTAAAGATCACCGGTTCACCGTTCAAGACAACGTGTAACCCATCATCATCAATCTTCTGATAGCTGACTGCCGGGATCATTTTCACGCCGCGTGAGAGCAGGGTGGCGCGATGGATCCAGCCCGTCGTTTTACCTAAACCTTGTCCCGGTTTGCTGGTTTTTCGCTGCAGCATCACTATCTGGCGCGGGCTGCGGGATAAGTGCGGACCTTCCGGGCGTAAGCCGCCGGGCTGTTGCAGGCTGGTGTCGATCCCCCATTCTACGCAGAACTCCGCAATGTTCTGGCTGGTGGGGTCACCGGGCTGACTCAGATACATTGCAGTATCAAAACCGATCCCGCCGCAGCCCACGATCGCCACGCGTTTACCCACCGGCGTTTTATCGCGCAGAACGTCGAGATAGCTCAGCACTTTAGGATGATCGATCCCCTCGATCGGCGGCATGCGTGGCTCGATCCCGCTGGCAAGGATCACTTCGTCGAAGGTGTGCAGATCGTGTGCGCTGACAAAGTGATTCAGCTTCAGCGTCACGCCAGTCACGTCGATCATCCGGCGGTAGTAGCGCAGGGTTTCATAGAATTCTTCTTTGCCGGGGATCTGTTTGGCGATATTAAACTGCCCGCCAATCTCGCCATGTGCGTCAAACAGCGTCACGTGATGCCCGCGCGCTGCGGCATTAATGGCGAAGGCGAGGCCCGCAGGACCCGCGCCGACAACCGCCAGATTCTTTGGCACAGCTGCAGCAACGATCGGCATTTTGGTTTCATGGCAGGCGCGCGGATTCACCAGGCAAGAGGTGACTTTGCCGACGAAGATCTGATCCAGACAGGCCTGGTTACAGCCGATACAGGTGTTGATCTCATCCGCTCGTCCGGTTTGCGCTTTTGACAGCAGTTCGGCATCGGCGAGGAACGGTCGGGCCATCGACACCATATCGGCATCCCCACGGGCCAGAATGTCGTCGGCGACCTGGGGATCGTTAATGCGGTTGGTGGTGACCAGTGGGATTGTCACATGCCCTTTCAGCTTACGCGTCACCCAACTAAACGCGCCGCGGGGTACCGGGGTCGCGATAGTGGGAATACGGGCCTCATGCCAGCCAATACCGGTGTTAATAATGGTGGCCCCGGCGGCTTCTATCGCCTGCGCCAGCTGGATGGTTTCTTCGAAGGTTCCGCCGTTTTCCACCAGATCGAGCATCGACAGGCGGAAGATAATAATAAAGTCATTCCCGGCACGCTGGCGTACCGCTCGCACCACCTCAACGGCAAAACGCATGCGGTTGGCATACTCACCGCCCCATTGGTCATCGCGCTGGTTGGTACGCAGCGTCAGGAATTCGTTGATGAGATACCCTTCCGACCCCATCACTTCCACGCCATCGTAGCCCGCTTCCCGTGCCAACTGTGCGCAGTGGGCAAAATCTTCAATCAACTGCAGCACTTCATCGTGTGTTAATTCATGCGGCGTAAAGCGGTTAATGGGTGCCTGAATTGCAGATGGTGCCACCAGATGCGGCTGGTAGCTGTAACGCCCGGTGTGCAGGATTTGCAGGGCGATTTTGCCGCCTTCATCATGCACGGCATCGGTAATGACGCGATGGTGTGCAAGCTGGCTGGTGTCGTTGAGCATCGCACCGCCTTCCATCCCTACACCGGAAAGCGCAGGCGCAATGCCTCCGCTCACAATCAAAGCCACACCGTGACGGGCGCGCTCGGCGTAGAACGCGGCCAGCCGTTCTGCACCATCGGGATACTCTTCCAGTCCGGTATGCATTGAACCCATCAGCACGCGGTTTTTAAGCGTGGTGAAGCCTAAATCGAGCGGAGCGAACAGCGACGGATAGCTCATAAAGGTGTCCAGTATGTAAAATTATTGTTATGTGGTCGGATGAGTTAATAATTTAGCCGTCGCCGCGTAAAAGGGAAAAGGGGAATGCCGTGATTGTGATGGGATTCAAAAAAGGAGTGGGGCCAGAGGACGAATATGCCGGATGGCGGCTGCGCCTTACCCGGCCTACAAAAGAGTGTCTTTTATAGGCCGGGTAAGGTTGTTACACCTGCTCCACGCTCACCCGTAATGCAGCCAAGGCTTTGCGTGTTGCTCGCAATACCAGATCGCATTGCTCGATCGTTAACGTCAACGGCGGTTCGATGCGGATCGTCTTTGCATTGTTAAGCGTGCCGGCAACCAGCACCCGCTGGCGGAACATCTCACTGGCAAAGTTGTAGCCGATTTCATTATCGACAAACTCAATCGCCATCAGCATGCCCTTACCGCGAACATCATGTACCAGGTCCGGGTATTCCCGCGCAAGCTGACGGAAACCATCCAGCAACATATCGCCTTTCTGCTCCGCCTGAGCCGGTAAATTTTGCTCCAGCAGGACGTTAATGGTGGCCAGCGCCGCCGCACAAGCGAGCGGGTTGCCGCCAAACGTGGTGGTATGCAGGAAAGGATTGTCGAACAGGACGGAGAACACCTCTTCGGTGGCAATGGTCGCGCCAATGGGCATCACACCGCCGCCCAACGCTTTGGCCAGACACATAATATCGGGTTGCACGTTTTCGTGTTCGCAGGCGAACATTTTGCCGGTACGACCCATGCCGGTCTGCACTTCGTCAAGGATCATCAGCGCGCCAAACTCATCGCAAAGTTTACGAACGGCGGTCAAATAGCCTTGTGGAGGCAAGATCACCCCGCCTTCACCCTGGATGGGTTCGAGGATCACGGCTGCGACATCGTCACCGGTCTTTTTACACTCGCTGAGCATGGTGCGCATCGCGTTAATATCGCCAAACGGCACATGACGGAAGCCCGGCAGCAGCGGCATAAAGGGTTTACGGAAGGTGGATTTAGCCGTGGCGGACAGCGCGCCCAGTGATTTACCGTGGAATGCGCCGCTGGTGGCAATAAACGTAAATTTACCGCGCGGCGATTGATACGCTTTCGCCAGCTTCAGGGCGGCTTCAACCGACTCGGTCCCGCTGTTACAGAAAAAACTGTATTTCAGTTTACCGGGTGCCAGTGCGGCGAGAGTTTTTGCCAGCATGGCCCGCAGAGGGTCAAGTAACTCCTGGCTGTGCAGAGGTTGTTTCGCGAGTTGATTCTGTACGGCGGAAACCACGACTGGATTACGGTGCCCCACGTTGAAAATTCCAAAACCACCCAGGCAATCGACGAACTCTTGCCCCTGGGTGTCGACAAGCGTATTCAGGCTTCCCGCTTGCCACTCTACGGCTCCGTAATCCCCGCCTGCAGTTACAGATTTTCGATACTCTAAGAACCCGGGATTGACATGCTCCTTGAAATACTCAATCACCTCTTTGTTCAATGATTTCATTTCCTCATGATCAAGCGTGCGCTTTTCAATGAGATTCAGTGCGTGTGCGCTGCAGGCCAGGGCCGATGCGCTGGAAGGTAACCTGTTCAAAATATGCTCCCGGAGCTCGCGTATCACATGATACTGATTTAAGTATTGCAGGGATTGCGCCATTCCGGCGCGCTTAGCAAAAATCGGGATAAACACCAGGAAACATCTCATTTACGCAACATTTAATGCCGAGTTTTAACATTTGCTGGCATTTTGCCCAGGTCAGAAGCCTGAAAACAGATCGAATAAACGCAAATTTGCGCTAAAAATGGGCAATATTTGCACTGTGACGGTGCGCAGGTAGAAGTGACGTTGAATAGTTACTGGGTGAAAGTATTTTAAATCAATGGATTAGAATGCGTACAGATTTTGAGGTTTAATCGCAAATTGCGATCTAAATCAAATTTAACAACTAAAGATAAAAAAATTATCGCCGAAATAACATAAGCCGAAAGAGTTAACAACCAGATAACCTGCACAGGACGCAATCATGTCTTCTCATCCCTACGTTAGTCAGCAAAATACACCGCTGGATGATGATATCACCCTCATGTCTACCACCGATTTGCAAAGCTATATCACCCATGCGAACGATACTTTTGTCCAGGTCAGTGGCTATCAGCTGAATGAATTGCTCGATAAGCCGCACAATCAGGTTCGTCATCCGGACATGCCAAAAGCGGCGTTTGCGGATATGTGGTACACCCTGAAGCAGGGCGAGCCATGGAGCGGGATTGTGAAAAATCGGCGTAAGAATGGCGATCACTACTGGGTGAGGGCCAATGCGGTGCCGATGGTGCGGGAAGGACGCGTGACCGGGTATATGTCGATTCGTACCCGGGCAACTGACGAGGAAATTGCGGCGGTAGAGCCTTTATATAAAGCGCTGAACGAAGGACGTTGCAACCGACGTATCCATAAAGGACTGGTGGTACGCAAAGGCTGGCTGGGTAAACTGCCGGCGATGCCGATTCGCTGGCGGGTGCGCAGCGTGATGGCCTTCATGTTTGTCCTGCTAGCGGTCGCATTGCAGCAAATGGGCGCCGAATGGCCGTTACTGTTGATGAGTGCATTGGTGATGCTTTTTGGAACGGCTATTTTCGAATGGCAGATTGTACGTCCTATTGAGAATGTCACCCGTCAGGCGCTGAAAGTGGCGACCGGTGAACGGAACAGCGTGTCGCATCTTAACCGTAGCGATGAGCTGGGCCTGATGCTGCGAGCAGTGGGCCAGTTGGGACTAATGTGTCGCTGGCTCATTCATGACGTCTCCAGCCAGGTGAGTTGCGTGCGCAGCGACAGCGAAACGCTGGCGAAAGGCAGCGACGATTTAAACAAGCATACGCAGCAGACCGTAGAGAATGTGCAGGAAACGGTGACCACTATGAATCAGATGGCGGCATCGGTGAAACAAAACTCAGAGACCGCCGCCGCGGCTGATAAGCTCTCTATTGCCGCCAGCAGCGCGGCAACGCACGGCGGTGAGGCGATGGATACCGTCATCAAAACCATGGACGATATCGCCAACAGCACCCAGCGGATCGGCACCATTACCACGCTGATTAACGATATTGCCTTCCAGACTAACATTCTGGCTTTGAACGCAGCTGTTGAAGCCGCGCGAGCGGGCGAGCAGGGGAAAGGGTTCGCCGTGGTGGCGGGAGAAGTGCGTCATCTTGCCAGCCGCAGCGCCAGTGCGGCCAATGATATTCGCAAGCTGATTGATGCCAGCGCTGACAAGGTGCAGTCCGGATCTGACCAGGTTCACGCCGCAGGGCGCACGATGGACGATATCGTGGCGCAGGTGCAAAACGTCACTCAGCTGATCGCCCAAATCAGCCACTCCACGCTGGAACAATCGGATGGTCTTTCCAGCCTGACCCGCGCGGTGAATGAGCTGAGCAACATTACGCAGAAAAACGCCGAACTTGTTGAAGAGAGTGCGCAGATTTCCGCGATGGTGAAACATCGCGCGGGCCGTCTGGAAGATGCGGTTACGGTGCTGCATTAATACAAAAAATACAGGCGGAACGTCGGGCATACGGGTTCCGCCTGCTGTGCAGATTAATCCAACTGAGTAATATCCAGCGCAGCGCGATCGATAATACCGATGATTTTTTTGATCTGCGCATCGCTGGTATCACCGTGATTGACGCGTAGATCCAGCACGGCTTTGAAGTTTTCCAGCGCGCGTTTCATCTGTGGATTTTTGCGTAATTCAAAACCCACGCAGCGGGCTTTAATACGTTCGTGGATATGTTCCAGATGCTCACGGTTTTCATCCAGCCACTGCTGGCCCTGGGTTGTGATCGCAATCTGTTTACGCCCACCTTCCTCGTCGCTGACGGTGATCAGTGCCTGATCCTGCAAGAAATCCAGCGTTGGATAGATAACGCCCGGGCTTGGGGTGTAATTACCCTGAGTCAGAGTTTCAATCGCTTTAATCAGCTCATAGCCGTGGCTGGCGTCGCGGGTCAAGATATCCAGAATCACCAGGCGTAATTCGCCGTGGCCGAAGAACCGCTGACGACGACCGCCGCCGCCGCCGCGACGATGCCCGCAGCCGTGCTCGTGGTGATGATCTTTGTTACAGCCTTCTTCATGGCGATGTTCTTCACCTTTGCAGCAACCTGCATGGTGCTCGTTGTGGCGGCCTTCGTGGTGATGTCCTTCACCCTTGCAGCAGCCTTCGTGTTGGTGTTCTGTGTGCTTACAGCAACCTTCATGATGGTTTTGCATCATCGTCTCCTGATGTTGTTTAGATATATCTAATTTATATCTAAAAATTATCAGCTTGCAAGTCTATAAAATAATTTTTGTTTAACGTGGTGATTATTAAATGTTTTTATGTGGTTGTGATAGCGGGGTAATCATAACTCAACTATATCAAAAAGTGCTTGCAATCTTTTTGATTAGCAATCATTATCATTTGAAAATGAGTTTAGATATATCTTATTATTTTCACGAAGGCGAAAAAATGACAACAAACACCTCACGCTACCCGCAGCGCGTTCGCAATGAACTTCGCTTTCGGGAACTTACCGTCCTGCGCGTAGAACGCATTAGCGCGGGCTTTCAGCGCATTGTACTGGGCGGTGACGCTCTGGACGGTTTTAGCTCACGCGGCTTTGACGATCATACCAAGGTCTTTTTCCCTGAACCGGGCAGCCACTTTGTACCGCCTGTCGTCACCGATGAAGGCATTGTCTGGGCTGACGGCGTACGCCCGTTATCCCGTGACTACACGCCGTTGTATGACGAAGCGCGCCATGAGCTGGCGCTGGATTTTTATATTCATGACGGTGGCGTGGCAAGTACATGGGCGATGAATGCCCGCGAGGGTGACAAGCTGACAATCGGCGGGCCGCGCGGTTCTTTGGTGGTGCCAGAGGAATATGCGTATCAGGTTTATGTGTGTGATGAATCGGGAATGCCCGCGTTGCGCCGACGCCTGGAGTCGCTCAGCCGTTTAACGGTACGTCCGCATGTCACGGCGCTGGTTAGCGTGCAGGATGCAGCGTACCAGGACTATTTAGACCATCTCGACGGATTTACCATTCAGTGGTTTATCGGTCATGACGAGCATGCGGTGGATGAACACTTATCGCGGCTATCGGTGCCCGCAGACGATTATTACATCTGGATCACCGGTGAAGGAAAGGTGGTGAAAAACCTGAGTGCTCGCTTTGAAACCGAGGCGTTCGATCAGCAACGGGTTCGCGCAGCGGCTTACTGGCATCAACGTCGTTAATCAGTAATTAGACGGCGGAACGCCAAACGCCTGGCGGAATGCGTAGCTAAATGCCGCGGTGCTTGAATACCCTACGTCGAGCGCCACGGCGGTTACGCTTTTATTTTTCTTCAGCATTAATACAGATTCCAGAATACGCATTTTTTGCTTCCAGACGCTGAAAGGCAATCCGGTTTCTTTTTTGAAATGGCGTGAAAAGGTACGAGCAGACATACCCAGATGCTGCGCCCAGTATTCAACCGAATGCTCCAGTGCAGGGGATTCTTGTATTGTTCGGCATACTTTGGTTAATTCGCGATCCTGCGGCCAGGGTAATACAAAAGCGACTTCCGGGAGTTGCAGAATAATATCGACCAGCACACTAACCAGCTTGCCTTCTTTTGACTGACTATCATAATGGCCTGAAATTGAATTCGTGGCGTAATGAATAAACTCTCTGGCGAAATCACTGATAGCCACTACTTTACATTCATTGATGCTCTCTTCAAGAAAGCCCGGTTTAATATCCAGATTTTCTAAATACACATCATCTAATGCCCAAACCGCATGCTCCGTATTATTGGGGATCCAGATGCCATAATGCGCCGGGATTATCCAGCACTTACCGGCAACATCAATGCGCATGCTGCCTTTGCGGGCGAAATGAAACTGCATAAATGAGTGTGAATGTTGCGGTACATGGTGGTTGGCTTCCAGGACATAAGAGCGAAAGAATACGTCCTGCGGCAGTTCGGTCATGGAGTTATCCGGGAAGGAGTTCCACTGTTTTTGCGCGAGAGTTTCCATAAATGAATCGTCAATGTTCCCGATGGTGTGTCCGCTGCTCGATAGATCTTGTCCGCGGATCATAATACATACACTCTTTTTTCCATAATAATCTTGCGTAATAATTTTTAGTCCACTTTTGGTAAATACCATGAACTCGCTTTGTTCAGATGCTGTCATCGTCAATGAAACAAATGATAACTGGACCCGAATGGGAAAAGAGCTGCTTTCGCAAGCGGATATCAGAATTAATGGCTCGCGTGCCTGGGACATTCAACTTCATCATACTGGTTTCTTTAAACGGGTATTGCAACAAGGCTCGTTAGGGCTTGGCGAAAGCTATATGGAAGGCTGGTGGGACTGCGAACGGCTCGATATTCTGTTCTGCAAAATCCTGAGAGCAAAACTCGACCAGCAAATGCCGGGAAATCTGAAAGATATTTTTCGCATTGCCAGCGCACGCCTGTTTAATTTGCAGTCGCGGAGCCGGGCATGGATCGTCGGTAAAGAACATTATGATATTGGTAACGATCTCTTTGCGCTGATGCTTGATCCGCATATGCAATATTCCTGCGGTTACTGGAAAGATGCGGTCACATTAGAAGATGCGCAAAATGCCAAATTAAAAATGATCTGCGAGAAGCTGCAGCTTAAACCGGGTATGCGTTTACTCGATATCGGTTGTGGCTGGGGCGGGTTGGCAGAATATGCAGCGCGTCATTATGGCGTGGCGGTAGAAGGCGTTACCATTTCCAAAGAGCAGCAGAAAATGGCGCAGCAGCGCTGTGAAGGGCTGGACGTTAACATTCTACTGCAGGATTATCGCGATCTTGATAAACACTACGATCGCATTGTGTCCGTGGGGATGTTTGAACATGTCGGGCCGAAAAACTACGACACCTATTTCAGCATCGCCGACCGTTGTTTAAAACCGGACGGACTGTTCCTGCTGCATACTATTGGTAGCAATAAAAAAGGGATGAGCGTCGATCCGTGGATCAATAAATACATTTTCCCGAACGGTTGCTTACCGGCAATTTCCCACATTGCCGAGGCCAGCGAATCACGGTTTGTGATGGAGGACTGGCATAACTTCGGTAGCGATTATGATAAAACGCTGATGGCCTGGCATGAGCGCTTTAATCAGGCCTGGCCGGAGTTGTCATCACGTTATTCCGCCACCTTCAGAAGAATGTTTAATTACTATTTATGCGCCTGCGCCGGGGCTTTCCGCGCCAGAGATATCGAGCTTTGGCAGGTTCTGTTTAGCCGCGGCGTAGAGGGCGGGATCCGCGTTTATCGTTAATGTTCTGCCGGATGGCGGCGCAAGCGCCTTATCCGGCCTACACAGGTTTGCACTCGCAGGCCTGATAAGCGCAGCGCATCAGGCGTATCTTCGCCGGATGGCGGCGCAAACGCCTTATCCGGCCTGCACAGGTTTGCACTCGCAGGCCTGATAAGCGCAGCGCATCAGGCATATCTTCGCCGGATGGCGGCGCAAGCGCCTTATCCGGCCTACAAAGATTTGCACTCGCAGGCCTGATAAGCGCAGCGCATCAGGCATATCTTCGCCGGATGG
>ERZ1026931.83-NODE-83-length-42141-cov-9.480421_pt1 | contig 42141 bp, 39 predicted proteins | sample MGYA00519253_ERZ1026931 | MGnify/ENA primary metagenome ERZ1026931 (study PRJEB26926, sample SAMN06164831) | human gut metagenome | biome: ENVO:00009003; feature: ENVO:2100002; material: ENVO:00002003 | host: Homo sapiens | place: USA | collected 2012 ... | reverse complement strand
GTGTATAAGAGACAGCCACGGCAGCGGCGGCTCTTGCCGCCACCTTCCCCGCCACCTGCTGGCGTATCCCCGGCGGAAGGTCGGCCAGACTTTTATAATGCAATCCTCCTGCCATTTATGTACCTTCTTTCTCCGGCATCTCAGGGAGTGGCATCCAGTGGGTGATATGTCTGCCGGGTTCAAGTCCGTCCGGGTAAAAATACGGTGTACCGTTCACATAAGATTTTCGCGTATGGCTTGCGACGTGCTTGTACTTATCAAGCGTCAGCACAGTGACACCTATCTCCGGCAGTCTCTTGCTACACGGAATCCAGTGCTTTACCGGCGCCACGTCGGCGGCGGGGATTCCTCGTACCTTTTCAAGCACACTATTGATCACGCAAGAACGGCACCAGTCTCCGCCCAGGTCACCGCCTTGCCCCTTACACGGGTCGCAATAGTGTTTTTCCGCCTTGCCTATAAGCGCCTCCCGACTTATGTAATCACTCATGTTAATTCCTCCAAACTGATCTGCCCATCAATGGGCGTATTGTCGGCCTCTTTCCGCTTCCGTTCCGGGACGACTTCTCTCACAAGGGGCTGGCGGCTTATTGCCCGATTGAATGCCCCACAAGCCATCCATCGTCCCGCCCAGTCCGTCGCTTTACTATGGGTAAGCCCGTATACTTTGCATTTGCCAAGCACTTTATCGTGATACTTGCCCTTTATGAAGTTGCTACACTCCCGGCACGTATGCCCATCCAAAACGCCGAAAAACCGGTGCATTAGAGCAAGTTTACGTAAAGCCATTATAGTTCCTCCACATAACACCAACTCTGGGGTGGGCGTTTGATTTCAACAGGCGCATATCCAAATTTCGTTTTCCGCAACCCCTTGAATTCGCTCAGCTGCTTCGGGTCATCGTAGATTTTTAGGTTGGAAATGTGCCATCCATAGCCCTTTGCCGCTTGCAGATACTCGTGCATATCCCTGAGGGTCAGGCACGACTGCCGCGCAACATCGTTTGTTGTCGGTTGATCCGCACCTTTGACATAGTAGCTGCCGCCAGGTGAGCGCGTTTCCAGCTCATAGATGCGGTCGCAGGTAAACTCGGCAATGATCGTTCCGCCAACCTCCATCTGTACCCATTTCCCATTGATGATATGGGGAACAGTTCCTTTTGTCCGGTAGATGTAGCACTTAAACGGTGCTTCCAGCTTCGGGCGGTTTTTCCGGACTTCCAGCGTCTTTTTTCCAGCGATGATCTTCTCCACCCACTCCGGACGGATGGAAATAAGCACAGCCTTCATAAATTGCCATCATCCTCCTTCTTGAGCCAGTGCAAAAGCACTATGCAGTTTTCTTGCCCGATGGGGCAGGTGTGGCAAGCATGGTCTGTACACGCCCGCGTCACCGTATAGAGAAATACAGCCAGCTCCCTGTCGGTCATTCCCCGGATCGAGTCCGCATGTGTGATGGGGGTACGCAGTACCTTCTGGTTGAATAAGTCGCAGTCGCTGCCCACGGTGAATGTGGCTTCCTCTACGGGAACGCAGGTTTTATTATATGGGCACCGGGCAAATGCCCGTGGATCGCATTTAGGCATCGGCTACGCCTCCATATCGCCGGTCATTTGCGTAATCACATACTGAAGGAATTTCCGGATAGGCTCCGCATTGGCGGGATCCGCTGCAACAGCCTTGATACGATGCCCTTTTATGGTGTTCCAGGTGGTAAGGAGCTGCTTACCCAAAACGTTAATGGACATCACATCCGGGTTGGATATCTTTTCAGCCTTCTGTGCCGCCACCAGCTTGTCCTGTGCCTCCTTGGCAGCGGCTTCAGCGGCGGCCTTTGCCTTGACAGCGGCTTGCATTTTGGACTGAGCGGCGTCAAGCCGCTTTTGAACATCAGCGGCGGCCTGCTCTGCGGCCTTGGCTTCTGCCTCTTTTCTGAGCCGCTCCATAATGGATTCCGGGATATCCGGATTGTTTTTTGCCTTTTTCAGATCCTCTTTTGCGGATGTTTCAGCAGCCTTGGCGTCAGAAAGCTGCTTTTCCAGCTTTTTGACCATATCCAGAGCATGGCTTTCCGATTTTTCGGCATTTGCCCTTGCCTCCTGCGCCTGATGGAGCTTGGAATTGATTTCCTCGGCATCGGACGCCGCATCATACCGGGCTTTATCCAGTGCAGCTTTTACACCGGCCAATTCATTTTCTGCCGCAGCTGCTACCTTCCGTGCTTCATCACGTTCCCGGATGGCCTGCTGCAGCTGCCGGGTGGACATGTTCTCGACGTCGTTATTTTCCACGAACTCAGAACGTTCCTCCGCCGGCAGAGCCGTCAGAGCAAGGAGCTGTGTGTAGCTCAGCTTCCCAAACGTTTGGGAATTGGTGAAAGAATCAAAAAGCGATTCCTGATTGTCGCCGTACTCCCGGTACAGCTTTATCCAGTTATCAGCTGAAGATGTGGAGTAACCGAAGTTATCCCAGATGTACTTATCCCAGCTTTTGGGTTCAACCATGGTCTTGGCTTCTACCAGCAGTCTCCCAATCTCAATCAGGTTACTTGCAAGCTGCCGCGCACCTTGGCGCTGGGCGTATTGAATGTCCGATGTGACCATAGCCAGATCCCGGACGGTAACAATTTCACTCATGCTGTTTTCCTCCTATCAGGCGGCCGAAGTGGCCGATTTCTTCTTTTTGCCCTTCTTGGCAAGCTCTTTTGTCCATGCAGTTACGAACGAAAACACCTGTTCATCCTCCGTATAGCTGGCGTTTCGCAATGTCCGGCATTGCTGCACCCGGCCATTCAGCCATTCCAGAGTATAAAAAGGTGTATCCGGGTCGCTGAGACGGCGAATCAGTAAAATGGTCGTTTTTCCGTTGGCCATCCGATCGACATATCCGCCGACGCAATGATGGAGAAACTTCCCTTCTGCAATCAGCTCTGCGCCATCCACAGGCAGCCGGATCAATAAACCGTCGTGTTCCCATGCCATCCATTGGAGGCGCTGCACCTCCTTGGAAAACGCCTCACGGTTGATCTGGCTTTCCTTATACTTTACCTGAGCAATCGTTCTTGCGTGGGCGGCATCCAGATTTTTGGGGAAAAGCACCTCCGGATCATCTAAATTCAGGTGGAGCTTAACGCAGTCCTTCAGATAGTCCCGGTATGTGCCGGGAGATTCCGGCCGCCTTCCCGCATATGCCGATTTCTCCTTTTCCCATCTGTCCCGTTCTGCTTCTACCCTCCGGCCGATGTACTTCAAAATCTTGTGAACGCTGGCATGTCCCAGAGCATCCCGGATATGCTCAACAGCGACCATAGTTCTGGCCAGATCCGGAATATCCTTTTCGGCGATTTTCCCTCCACATGATTCCTGCCAAAGCTCAGATACTTTTTGCATATCTGCCAACGTCCATCTTTCAGGTTCATGAATTTTCAGCAGGCGCATAGGGAAACGAATGGAATCCCGGATGGATGTCCTGCCCCAATAAACTGTGTCCCGGTATTCTTTGCTCGGGTATTCGACGCGCTCATGCACCAGATTTGTATATCCTGCCTTCCAGAACTTCTCCACCATCGGATATCTGCCCCAATCCATCAGAAACCGAATGGGGTTCCTGTGGTAATCCTTGCTACCTATGTAGTCCTGCAGACTGCAATATTGCAGGCTGGTGCCGGAGAGAATGCTCTTCCAATTATCCGGGCAGTAGAAACTATAGGTTCCGTCATAGATTTCCGAAAGATTGAATACCCGCTCCCACTTTTTCAGATCATAGCGGTATACGTTCATGAAAGCGGCCTCCTTGGCTTCCAACTGCCACTTGGCGGCGTGGTTCCCTCGGATGGCATAGCGGCAAATCTCTTTCAGCTGCCCCGGGATATCCCGCCACATGGCTGTCGGATCCCGTACAATGTGCCATTGCCGGATAAACAAGGTTTGTCCATCCTTGCCCTTCTGAATGGCTGCAAGGTTCCCCACATACTCAGCCTTGAACTGATCGCTGGTATTCAGATAACAGAAAACGGTCTGCCCACAGTCGGGGCATTTCACCATTTCATTTTGCCTGAATCGCACTCTGGATGCCCTGACCACCCGGCCGCAGCAGTAGCAGATGCCCCTTGTGTTGCCTTTTTGGTATATCAGCGTCCTGTCCTCTGGCAGCACGGTGTGGCGGATATATTCCACGATGCCCTCCGGCAGTTCCTCCGGGCAAAGGTCAACGTCTTCGTCCCGAAGCTCCCCCCGGGCGTCCCGCTCCCGAAGTAGTTCCGCAGAAATCGCGCTGTGTACCCATGCGTCAAGCTCCGGCATAAAATGATTCTGCGTGTCCCCGGGCTGCTTACCCAGCCATTTGGCAAGGGCCTTTTCGTCCTTCTCGCTAATTTCCGGGTAGCACCAACCGGTATGTATTCCCATGGCGGCGCTCAATTCCTTGCGGCTTCCCCTGCTTCCGCCTTTGTACAGAATAGCGGCGTCGGGAAGCTTCTTGGAGCAAATCAGCCTGAAATCTCTGGTGTCGGGGCTGGGTTTGCGACTGGCATTCCACACAAATGTCGCTACCAGCAGCTTCTCATGGTTTACAACTGGCCACGTCAGCGCCATTTGGAAATGCTGCCTCTCATTTCCGGCGAACGGCTCCGGCCAAGGCGCAGTCCTGATTGCTTTATCAATTTTCATGTCTGCGCCTCACCCAAAGAAATCGGCCAGATCAAGGCTGATGGTCTTCGACAGATCTTCTGCAGAATCGGTCTGGGGCTTGTCCTCCCCTGCTGCCTGACCGATCAGATCGATGGTCAGCTGCATTCTGACCTCTGCGCCGGGGAAATAGAATTGAACCGCCTTCTTATAGGCATCCAGATCGGAGATTGAATTCCCCACGCCGGCGGCGACTTTCTTCATGCAGTCGGCAAAGCAGCCGCCCTGTACGACGGCCTGAGCAAATTCCGCGTCCTGCCTGCAAAAATCCTTGAGGGCGGAAAGCACCGCCCCGGACATGGCATTTTCTTTCTGACCCGCCACCGATTTCTTTTCGGTATTCAATTTTTCTACCGCTTGGGTGTTCCAGTTTTCCATTGAAATCATAAAAAGCTCCTTTTCTTCTTGCCGAAGGGGAAACTCTATGCTATAATGCCCATAGAGCCTTTCGGCTTGTAATGTTGTGCGGCACCCTGACTTTGGTCGGTGGGGGTGCCGCTCTTTTTTATTGCACTGTAGGCCAGCTGACCTCTGCCATGATCTGAAGGATCCTGATTTCAGGCTCCGGCTGACAGATGATGTATACGCGGCTCTCTGAATCGCCGGCAAAGATCGCGGTGCCAACGGAAAGAACGTCGTCTTTTTTATAGAGCAACTGTTCTCTGACGGGATCAATCAGCAGAATGCTTCCACTGCCCTGCTGCCAGATGCTGTATCCGTTATATGTAAGTACGGTCTTGCGTACCTGTGCCTTCCTGGCCTCGGCCTCTTCCAGCAGGGCGTCCAGCTGTGTGATGCACTGCACGGCCACGTCAAAGTCTTTCGTCTGAACCGTCGGCTCCTTGTTTCCTTTGTATATGGTGAACGCCTCGTCCGGCTCCGGGAGGAATCCCATGTGCAGCGCCATCATGGAAAGCGCTTCTCTCGGCAGGCTGGCGTCATCAATTTCCACCGCCCAAGCGCTTGTGCAAATGACCGTTTTACCGTTACCGCGAACCGCCACGGTGTAGCCGCCACCTCTGTAGGCGTCTTTCATCAGGCGCGCCAGCTCCTTTTCTTTTATGACCATGGTCTGTCTCCCCTTCTGATCGTCACTTCATCTCTTGTGTCATAGCAAATAAGCCTTATGGTATCGTCGTCGCGGAACAAAATGCCGTAATGGTCGGGATCCATTTTGTTTTCCTCGATGATATGCTTTTCCAGCTCGTTCGGAACGGTCACTTTCGGCATGTCCACCATCCCCGCACATTACCGGCGGCACCAGCGGCGCAGCTGACAATCACGATGCTCCCGAAAGCCGGCTCCATCATCCCTTGCACGGTTGCCGCAATAAAGATGGCAGCTGCAACCGCCAGGAATGCCGCCGTAAAGATGCAGTGCTTCATGATCCTCCTTTGGCTGTCAAAAAGCTGCTCCTTTGCCATGGCTGCGGCCTGCTCCTGGGCTGTCAGGCTGCGGTACTGCTTTTCGGACACGAAATAGCATTTCTTCCGCTTCAGCCGCTTCCCATCATGCACCATGCTGATGGCTTCATCGATCTGCTGTTCTAATTCGTACACGATCATTTCCTCCTTCTGTATTTTGGAATATGGCGGGACAGGCCGGACTCGAACCGGCGTATTACCTCCCGGCGCGGCGCTCAACCGACTGAGCTACTGTCCCATATGACCGCCGGCATGGCTCAATCCCGGCGGGCGGTCTTTGCCTGCTGTCAGCTAAGAAATTAGGAGATTCCACTTTGGCTTGGCGCACAGCGTATGCGCCTGGAGGGCAGGGCCGGAATTGAACCGGCTGTCTCTCACTGTGCTGTGAGTGTGTTTCCGAAAACACCTCCCGCCCATATTGCCCGGTCAGACTCCGGGCTTGATTTCCTCGATAACCCGGTACAGCTTCCCGGGGCGGAGAAAGAACAACCCTCCGATCCGGAGAACCATCGGCCACGGGATAATTGTTGTCCTTGTTCCCTCTGTTACTCTGCCGTCGTTGTTAATAGTGCATTTACGTACTCTATAGATCATGATGAGCCTCCCTTATTGCTTCCTCCACTGCTCAGGGGCAGAGGAGAAGAATTTGCTCACATCTGGAAATACTTCGTTATGTGGTAAACATTGTCCTCCGCACGCTTCAATGTTCTGGAGACGGTACTCTTGTTTACCCCCTGTTCTTCGGCTATCTGCTCCACCGTTTTCTTCTCGACATGGTACGCCCAGAAGGTTTTGCGCTGCGATTCGCTGAGTTCCTCGGCGAGGATCCGCATCAGTATTCTCTTTTGCTTCTGGATGTCTGATTTTTCGCTTTCCATTGAATCCATATCGGGTATCAGCGTCACCGCCTCCTATCTCGTAGTAATGCTCCAGCATCCACGCCAGGTCATTCATTTGCGTCAGCATGGGTGTCAACTCCGCAATACGGCGCTTATAGTGCCATATTGCGTCCGGATCCCTGGTTGCCGCCATTTTCCGGCGAAGCTCCGAAAGCCGCTCCCGCAAGGGCTGGGCTGCCGCTTTATATTGGTCGCTCAATTCTTTCAGTGTCATATGCGTTTACCTTTGCTGCCGCTTGCCCCGCCACCACGGTCGGCGGGGCAGAACTATGTATCATACCCGGGAGGCCGGAATTGAACCGGCCTTCAGTTGGGAAGGGTTCACCCGACGCGCCAGTGGGAGTTTTTAGCCCACGTCCAAGCCCCGGTGGGATGCCGCGTTTTCCGCCACGCGGCTCAGGGGCGTTCTTGTGTACCTTTGCGCTATGCCTGGGTGGCGGCGGCATCTTCCTGCAGCCGCTTCCGCGCCTCGGCCTGACGGTTTGCCTGAACAAGACGAATCGCCGCCAGTTCAATGGCCTTCATCCGCTTGGCGCGTTCCTCGTCTGTAAGGTCAGGATGATATATGCGGATGATCGCATTTTTTGTGATGATGGTCTGGGTTTCTATCTGCATAACTCCCCTCCCCTTTCAGATGGTTTCTTAACGATATATGCACCGGCAAGCGTTTGGGTCACATCACTCCAGATGACAATGACCGGGGTCATTGAGGCCATTGACCACCAGCATTTCATTCAGCCGGTCGAACTGCAGCGCCGTGATGGCTTGAAGCTGCCGCGCCATTTTAGCCGCGCCGTATGTTTCATATACAAGGTCGCGGCTATGGCTGTTCAACGCATACTGCGCTCGCTTTTCCAGCTGATAAAAGACAATTCCTGCGTCAGTCATTTTTTTCACCTTTCTCCTAATATTCTACATATCGAGCACAATTAGTGCACTCAAGAACTAAAAAAAATAGACTGAACAGATTCACCGTAATAGGTAGCAATGCGTACTTTTACCTCGTCTCTAGGCACTCTTCTGTTCCGTTCATACATAGCAAGTGCGGATTTTGTGATATTTAGGTCATCCGCCACCTGCTGCTGGGTTTTCTGCTTTTGTTCGCGCAATGCTCTAAGTTTTGTCCCAATGCTCATATGTATCACCTCCAATGTGCACGTTTCGTGCCCTTACGCATATGATACACATATTGTGTTCATTTGTCAACTATGCTGGAACACAAATTGTGCACAAAGTCTACACGGGTATTTTGTGAGATTTGCCTATTGCCTAGTGTTCACGTTTCGTGTACAATCTATTTATAACCTCTGGAGGGAGAAATATATGGCAAAGTTCTGTGATAGATTGAGGTCGCTTCGCACATCGAAAGGGCTGTCCCAGTCCGATTTTTCCAAACAAATTGGCATATCAAAAAGCAGTGTTAACATGTATGAGCGTGGTGAGCGCGAGCCGAATTTCAAAACACTGGAGCATATTGCGGATTATTTCAATGTTGACATGGATTACCTTTTGGGGAAATCTGATATTGTTAGCAAGCTGCAATTCACAGCCGCTATTCCGGTCGCCAATAACGTCATTCCCATGCCCGAAATGAGAAAGATTCCACTCGTTGGAACTATAGCTTGCGGCGCGCCAATTCTTGCAGAGGAAAATATTGAAGAATATATTAGTGTTCCCAAGCACATCAAAGCTGATTTCGCGCTGATCTGCAAAGGCGACAGCATGATAAATGCCCGTATCTTCGACGGTGACGTTGTTTACATTCGCCAGCAGGATACCGTAGAGAACGGTGAAATTGCCGCCGTCCTCATTGATAATGAAGCCACTCTGAAGCGTGTCAGACTTTTCAATGACCACATTTCTCTGGAACCAGAGAACCCCATGTACAAACCATTTGTCTACTGGAACGAGGAAATGAACAGCGTCCGAATTCTCGGCAAGGCTGTTGCATTTACCAGCGCGATTAGATAAAAAAGTAGCTATCCATTCAAGTTATTCTTGGTGGAAATATAAAGAAAAGAGGATCCATTATGTATTGTAAAAACTGTGGCCAGCAAATTGACGACAAGGCTGCCGTGTGTATTCACTGCGGTGTCTCAACAAAAGACCCTGTGCAGCAGCCTGTTATCAACATCGTGAATACTAATACCAACACGAATACGAACACAAACCGGAATTACGGCGGCGGAGTTGGATACATCCACAAGAAGAAATGGACTGCCTTTTGGCTGTGCTTCTTTCTTGGATATCTCGGTGTTCACCGTTTCTATGTCGGCAAAACCGGTACCGGTATCCTCTGGCTGTTCACATGTGGTTTGTTTGGTATCGGATGGTTAGTTGATCTAATTGTCATTCTCTGCGGCGGCTTCAAGGATAAGGTCGGTCAGCCTTTGGTCTGAAGCAGGACGTTGGAATACATAAAATTTGCCCCGGTGCAGTCAGCATCGGGGCAGTTATGAAATAAATAAAAGCCGCTCCGGTAAATACCGAAGCGGCAGCTGATTTACCTAAATTCCCATCTGTGTTTTCAGCGCGTCCTGAAGCACCTGGGAGAAATTGATATTCCGTTCCAGCGCGGCAGCGTTCAGCCAGGCCGGCAGGGTTACGGTTCGGTTGACAGACTTGTTATTCTGCGCCATCCGGACGGCGGGCATATACACATCCACCAGCACCACCCGCTCGTTGGGTTCCAACGCCACGACGCTCAGCGGCGTCGGCTCCGGGATACTTTCGCCGTCTTCCTCCAAGCCGAACATTACGCACCCAAGCAGTTCCCGTGCCGAAAGCAGCGCGTCATCGTCATTCTCGCCGCTGGTCGCCACGTCCAGATCCGGGAAGACTACAGCAATTTCCTGCCCTTCCTCATACGTGAATACAGCAGGGTAAAAATATCGTTCCACTTTTTTTGCCATATCCGTTACCTCCGATTCAGGATAGTCAGGAGGGGTCAGGTCACCGGAACCGGAGACCTGACTGCCGCTCAATGCTGTCAAGGGTCTTGCGGGGGATGTCTTTGTCGGGGTGCTTAACCGTCACCCGCCCCGGTTTGCTGGGGTGCTTGAACTGGTTATGACTGCCCACGACATTGACTAAGTACCACCCATCATCCTTGAGCGCCTTGATGACTTCTCTTGACGAGTAGCTTCTCATGTCGGCTTCCCTCCTGACATGAGAAGTATAACACATAGTATTATATTTGTCAATCGGCAATTACAAATATTTCTATATTTGTTATTTTGATTTCAGCATAACAAAAGCTGCCCTGCATCGATTGCTCGGGGCAATTATGAAAGAAGGAGTCAATCAAAATGTGGATGCTTCCCCAAATGTCCGTCGATGACATCATAATGTATCTCCGGAAGTCCCGAACCGATGATCCGGCGTTGACCGTGCAGGAAGTGCTTTCCAAACATGAGCAGATGCTGGACGACTGGGTGGCGCGCAACATACCGGATGATGGTCGGAGGATTCCGGAAGCAAACCGTTACCGGGAAGTCGTGTCTGGCGAAACCATTGAGAGCCGCCCCTGCGTACAGGAGGTACTGCGGCGGGTGGAATCTCCTCGGGTCAAGGCCGTGCTGGTTGTCGAGCCTCAGCGTCTCAGCCGTGGCGACCTGGAAGACATTGGCCGTCTGGTGAAGCTGCTCCGGTATTCCAATACTATCGTCATCACGCTGCAATATACCTACGACCTCCGGGACGAACGGGACCGGGACATGTTTGAGCGGGAACTGAAGCGGGGCAACGAATTTCTGGAATATCAGAAGCGGATCATGGGAAACGGTCGGCTGCTCTCCGTGCAGAACGGCAATTTCATCGGTCAGAAACCTCCCTGTGGCTACAACAAAGTCGTGATAAAGGAAGGCAAGCGGAAATGCCACACGCTGGAACCGGATCCGGAACGGGCGCCGATCGTTAAGATGGTTTTTGAGATGTATGCCGGCGGCACCAGCGCCAGTCAGATTGCTAAGACACTCCGAACCATGGGTGTCACGACTGCGGATGGCGGAAAATGGGTCACGTCCAGCGTCAAGCAAATGCTGACTAACGATCACTACATTGGCATGGTACACTGGAACAAACGGAAGACCGTCAAGGTCGTTGAGGATGGCGAGGTCGTGGCCACGCGTCCCCGCAACTCCGACTTCCTTGTTTATCCTGGAAAGCACCAGCCCATTATTGAAAAAGAGTTGTGGGACGCCGTGCAGGCCATCAAAGGAAATATCCCGCCGATAAAGAACAGAGCAAAGTACGCAAATCCTTTCGCCGGTCTGGTCGTCTGCCAGTGCGGCGGTAAGATGGTGAGGCAGCAATACGTCCGGGATGGCGTTGAGCGCTGCGCCCCGCGCCTTGTTTGCCCCAATCAGGCAGAATGTCACACCGCGTCCTGTTCCCTGCCAGAGTTCACGGAAGCGGTTATCGAGGCGCTTGAAAAAGGCATTAAGAATTTCGAGCTGATGATGGCCGATGCCCCGGAGGATGATGCCTCGCAGCAGGAGCGGCTTGTTGCGCAGCTTGAAAAGCGGCTTGCAGAACTGGATAGGCTTGAACTGGCGCAATGGGATAAGTACACGCAGGAGGCCATGCCCAAGCACGTTTTTGATGCGCTCAACAAGAAGGTTGTTCAGGAGAAGGAAGAAACGCTTCAGACGCTGAAAACGGCAATGGAAACTGTGCCGATCAGGGTAGACTATGAGAAGAAGCGGGAAACCTTTGCCGCAGCTGTCAGGACACTTCAGGATCCCAACGCAAGTGTCAAAGAGAAAAACCTCTTGCTAAAGCAGTGCATCGAAAGAATCAACTACAACAGAAAACCAAAAGAATCGGATAACCGCCGATTTGGAAACCCAGAGCCACTGGAGTTGGAGTTTCAATTCAAGGTCTGATCTCTCCCCTGCCTGCTCTGGGAATCGTGTTGCAGCCATATCTATCATGGTGGATATAATGAACTGGGGCATTTGGAAATGATCGGCGCGATCGTCCACCAGTTGACGCGGAATCTGAAGGATTCTCAGATGAAGGATTCGGCGTTTGCGCCCTATTTTGTGGACCACACTGCGGGGGTCTACCCTACTGCCGCTTCCGGATCTCCGTGGAACGCCGCGTCCATGGCGGTGAAAGGCGACCCCATGGCCGACCTTGTGGAGGACATGGCAGCGGAACAGAAGGCGCGGGTGACCTATGACAATATTCTGCGGCTTTCTGACGACCCGGATGTGAACGACGTCATCAAGTTCCTGCGGGAACGGGAGGTCGTGCATTTCCAGCGCTTCGGCGAGGCGGTGCAGCTGCTTCGGGAAAAGCTGGATCAGAAGAATGTATACTTTATGAATCCGGCACTGGACATGTAAATACTTGGGGAGCGGCGCTTGCCGCTCCCCTTTCTGCGTCGTATGATTTTGGCCGGACGGCGCACACTTACACTATAAACTACGAAAGAGGGAAAAATCCCATGATGAATGAAAAGCTTTACGATGTCATCGTCATAGGCGGCGGCCCGGCGGGGTTGACGGCGGCGCTGTACCTTGCCCGAGCGGGCTGTCGGACGCTTGTGCTGGAAAAACGCGGATACGGCGGGCAGATCGCCATTACCAATGAGGTGGTAAACTACCCCGGCGTGCCGAAGACCAGCGGCATGGAGCTTACCGATACCATGCGTCGTCAGGCGGAGGACTTCGGCGCGGAATTTCTGATCGCGGAGGCGCGGGAGCTGTCCCTTTTCGATGCAGAGAAGACCGTGAAAACCTCTGCGGGGGATTTTCGCTGCTTAGGCGTACTTCTGGCCACCGGGGCGCAGCCGAAAATGGCGGGTTTCCGGGGCGAGGAGGAATTCAGGGGACGCGGCGTTTCCTACTGCGCTACCTGCGACGGCGCGTTTTTCCGGAATAAGGATGTTTTTGTCATCGGCGGCGGCTTTACGGCGGCGGAGGAAAGTGTTTTTCTGACGAAATTTGCCCGGCATGTGACCATTCTGATACGAAAAAATGACTTTGCCTGCCCTGCCTCCGTGGCGGACAAAGCCAGAAACCACGAGAAAATCACCGTTCTTTTCAACACCGTCGTGCAGGAGGTCTCCGGCGATGACGGCCTACGGCGTATCCAATACCAGAATACCGCCACCGGCGAGATCACCGACTACCAGAGTCCGGACGGCGAGACCATCGGCGTGTTTGTCTTTGCCGGGTACGCCCCGGACACAGCTCTGGTTTCCGGTATTGCCGAGCGGGACGCGCGGGGATATATTATCACCGACGAAAATCAGAAAACCTCTGTTGAGGGACTTTACGCGGCGGGCGACATCTGCGTCAAGCCCCTGCGGCAGGTCATAACCGCTGCGTCGGACGGCGCGGTCGCGGCAGCCGCGCTGGAAAAGTATTGCGGGGCGCTGCGGGGGGAATCTTGTATTTGAATCCCCCCTGTGGTACAATATCAAAAAGACGGCAGAAAATTCTTATGATTAATTTGCAACCAAACGCAAAGTTCTGCGTATAGAAAGGTGAAACGCTCAGAAAAAGGAGGGCTGCAAATGAATGACGATCAGATCATTCAGCTATATTTTGACCGCTCAGAGCAGGCAATCAAAGAAACGGACACCAAGTACGGTGGCTACTGCTACAGCATTGCCTACAACATTCTGACCAATCCGGAGGACGCGGAGGAAAGCGTCAGCGATACCTACCTGTCCGCGTGGAACACCATGCCGCCCCGGCGTCCCCCGGCGCTGGCGGCATTTCTGGGGAAAATCACCCGGAATCTTTCCATAGACCGATGGAGAAAGCACCGCGCCTTCAAGCGGGGCGAGGGGCAGATCGAGCTTGCACTGGAGGAGCTGCGGGAATGCGTCAGCGGGACGGAAAGTGCCGAGGAATCGGCCATCCGGAAGGAAATTCTGGCAAGCCTGAACCGGTTCCTCGGCACGCTGAAGGAGGCGGAGCGGAGCGTGTTCCTCTGCCGCTACTGGTATCTGGATTCCACTGAGGAAATTGCGGAAAAGTCCGGCTTTACGGTCAGCAAGGTCAAATCCATGCTGTTCCGTATCCGCAAGCGACTGTATGCGCAGCTGACGGAGGAGGGACTGGTATGACGGATATGGAACTGCTGGACATTCTGGGCGGCGTGAAGGGAAAATACATATTGGAAGCTCAGAAAATGCGCGAAGGCCGCAAAAAAGCGCCCCGCTTCCGCTATGTGCGGCAGCTGGCGGCGGTGATCGCCCTGATTCTGATATTGGCGATTTTCCTGAATACCGCACCCGGCGCGGCGGCCGTTGAATACGTGAAGGAAAAGGTCGCCAGCCTGATCGAAACCCTTTTCCCGCCGAAAAAGATGTCCATGGATATTGAGGGGTTGCCGTATGAGGGCGATTACGCGGCAGACGGCGTGGAGCCGCAGGCCACCGCCGAAACGCCCCAGCCGGGATTTGCGATTTACTATGATGTTGACAACTACACAATGGTGAAGGATGGCGACGTCACCTACATTCGCCCGTATCAGAAGCCCATGACCCGCGAAGAGGTGCTGGAAGCCTACGGAGATTATCTTTCCCAGTTGCCGGAAGAAGAACGGGAACGGCAGATCGACGCCCTTATGAATCCCCAGCCGGATACCTCGTTGCCCATCTGCGAAATCGAGATCGTTCATCTGGATACGTCCTATGAAGATGCCGCCTCTCAGGAACGCGCAGAGCTGGAAACGCAGTGGGAAATTCGGGAACATGCGGAAACCAACCGAATCACGTTCTCCATGTACAGCGGCAGCGAATGGAATTCTCCTTTAGAAGTGCGGGACTATATTTCCGATGAACAGAGCGGCTGCTTCCGCATTATCCGCCGATTCTTCATGGAAGCGGCGGAGGGGCATGGCGTGCGATTCGCGGCCATGGTGGATACATTCGCCGTAATCCCGCATCAGGGAGATGCCAACGCAATACAGAATGATAAGGAGAATCAGAAATGAGAAAAATAAGATATCTTTTTGCTTGCAGTGTGATTTGTGCGCTGCTGTGTTCCTGTGCAGTACAAAGCCGCGTTCCCTCAACAGATTCACAGGTATCAGAAACACAATCATACAGTGAAAATCATTGGGAGACAATTCAGGCAAAGCTTTCAGATGTCATTTCAGGTGCGGATACATTTTTTAGCCGCGATTTTGAGAAAACATTGACCATTGACGATTACTGCTCGACTTATGGTATGGACGATACAGTAAAAATTACAAAATATGCTGTTATTGATCTGGATCAGGACGATGCGCCTGAGATCGTGCTTGGGATAACGGAAAACGACCAGTCTGACTGTGGTTTCTTAGTGCTGCGGTATGAAAATGGCGGCGTGGTTGGCTATGACTTTACCTATCGTCAGATGATCGACTTGAAGAAAGACGGCACATTTGGTTACCTGTACGGCGTGGCCGACACGGGATACGCCCGCCTGAACTTCACTGATGACAGCTGGGAATACATAAAAATCTGCAATGTGACCGAGACTTCCGATACAGTCACGTTCTTCTGCAACGGGCAGGAAGTTTCTAAGGAAGCCTATTGGGAGGCCGTGGCAGAGCAGGATAGCAAAGAAGAAGTCGAGTGGCTGGCATACTGACCAACATCTCCCCTGCATACGCAGGGAAGATCGAAATGATTTATCAGGATCGTATTCAAAAATACTGGGTTCGCGCGGTCGAAGGCGAGAATCCCCAGTCGAGCAACTGCTCCGAAGAAACCGCCCGGTCTTACATCGCTCAATATCACCCCATCGAACTGAACATGAAGCCGTTTTCCGAGTATCCCTTCAGCTGAGAAAATCCCCTCTGCCTCGTTTATTTGAGGCAGAGGGGATTCATCAACTTGCCAGCGCCGCTTGCTGACTGCGGTAAAAGAATGTTTCTCCGGAACCGTCTTTCGACCCGCACAGGCGGTCGCCGTCGGTGCCGTGTATGAGGTACAGCTGCCGCGGATTTTCCAGCCCGGCTACCCCCAGAGAGAAAACCGTCACGGAATCCCGGTCAAAGCAGTACGCGCCGCACATGGCATCAATGGTGCCGGTGAGCAGATTATGCTGTTCGCAGCTGACCAGCCCGTCCTGAAACCGGAACAGCTCCCCGGTTTCTGCGCAGTACCAGTCCCCTGCGAATTGCCCCGGATTCCATGCCGTGGCGCACAGACCAAAAGCCAGAATCACCAGCACCAAAGCCACCCCAATGGGTATCCACCGTTTCATGCGTTCCCTCCATCCTTCTCTTGTGCCGCTATTATACCCTACCCCGCCGCCTGCCGCAATTTGGAAAAATGGACAAGAATTATGTAAACTTTTGTGAAATATTTTCCTTGACATTTTTCGCATACAAAAGGAGCCGCCCTTGTCGGGCGGCTCCAAATGGAAAAGAATCAGGCGTCAATGGTGGAAATGCCGAGGGTGATCTCCTCCAGCACGTCCAGCAGCACCCGCACCGTGTCCAGCGCCGTCAGCATGGTGACGCCGTTTTCCACCGCGCAGCGGCGGATCTGGCTGGAGCCGGAATGCACGTCCTCACACCGGACATCCATGGTGTTGATGACGTAGGTGACATAGCCCTGCCGGATGGATTTGAGAATTTCGTCGGAGCCGTCGTCCACCTTCGCCCGGACGCGGGTCTTGATGCCGTGCTGGCGCAGGAAAACCGCGGTGCCCACGGTGGCCTCAATGTTGAAGCCCAGCTGGTAAAACCGGCGGATCAGGGGCAGCGCTTCCTCCTTGTCCTCGTCGGAGATGGTCACGAATACAGTACCGTAATTTTCCAGCTTCATGCCCGACGCCTGCATCGCCTTGTAAAGCGCGTGGGTCAGGTTGTTGTCGTAGCCGATGGCCTCGCCGGTGGATTTCATCTCCGGAGACAGGTAGGCATCCAGCCCCCGCAGCTTGGAGAAGGAGAAGGCCGGAGCTTTGGCATAGTACCGCTTCTGCTCGTCGGGGTACAGCATGTCGATGCCCTGCTCCTTCAGGCTCTGCCCCAGCGCCACCAACGTGGCAATGTCCGCCAGAGGATAGCCTGTGGCCTTACTCAGGAACGGCACGGTACGGGAGGAACGGGGGTTGACCTCGATGATAGACACATGATCCTCCGGATCGACGATGAACTGGATATTGTACAGTCCCTTGATGCCGATGGCAGGCCCCAGCTTCTTCGCGTACTGCAAAATAATGCCCTTGACCTTATTGGAAATGGAGAAGGACGGGTACACGGAGATGGAGTCGCCGGAGTGAACGCCGGTGCGCTCCACCAGCTCCATGATGCCGGGGACGAACACGTCCGTCCCGTCGCAGATGGCGTCGATCTCCACCTCTTTGCCACGGATATACTTATCCACCAGCACAGGCTTGTCCGCGTCGATCTCCACGGCGGTGTGGAGGTAATGCCGCAGCTGCTCCTCGTTGGCGACGATCTGCATTGCCCGTCCGCCCAGCACGAAGCTGGGACGCACCAGAACGGGATAGCCGATCTCCCGGGCGGCGGCGACGCCGTCCTCAATGCGGGTGACGGCCTTTCCCTTGGGCTGGGGGATGTTCAACGAGATGAGAAGCTTTTCAAAGGCGTCCCGGTTTTCCGCCTTTTCGATGGCGGCGCAGTCGGTGCCGATGATGTTCACGCCCAAATCCGTCAGGGGCTGCGCCAGATTGATAGCCGTCTGGCCGCCCAGAGAGGCAATGACGCCCTCGGGCTTCTCCTGCTCCACCACGTTCATTACGTCTTCCACCGTCAGCGGCTCGAAGTACAGCTTGTCGGAGGTGGTGTAATCCGTGGAAACCGTTTCCGGGTTATTGTTGATGATGATGGCCTCGTAGCCTGCGTTTTTGATGGTCTGGATGGCGTGGACGGTGGAATAGTCGAATTCCACGCCCTGACCAATACGGATGGGGCCGGAGCCGAGGACGATGACCTTCTTCTTGTCGGAGACGACGGACTCGTTTTCCGTCTCGTAGGTGGAGTAAAAATATGGGATATAGCTGTCAAATTCCCCGGCGCAGGAGTCAATCATCTTGTACACCGGGCGGATATTGCTGCTCTGGCGCAGGGCAAACACCTTCCGCTCCGGGACGTTCCAGATCTGCGCCACCGCCCGGTCGGAGAAGCCCATCTTCTTTGCCTGATAATACACGCTGCTGTCCATGACCGCGCCGGAAAGTTCCCGCTCCATGGCAGTAATGTTTTGCAGCTTGCGGATGAAGAAGGCGTCGATGGTGCTTTTTTCCACGATTTCCTCCACGCTTACGCCCATGCGAAGCAGCTGGGCAATGGCGTAGATGCGGTCGTCGGTGCCGATTCTGATATAGTCCAGCAGGTCTTCCCTGCCCCAGCTGTCGAATTTTGGCATGTGCAGGTGGTACACGCCGATTTCCAGTGAGCGGATGCCCTTGAGCAGGCTTTCCTCAAAGGTGCGGCCGACGCTCATGGTCTCGCCCGTGGCCTTCATCTGAGTGCCTAGACGGTTGTTGGCGTCGGAGAATTTGTCGAAGGGGAACCGGGGCATTTTGGTGACAACGTAATCCAGCGCCGGCTCGAAGGCCGCGCAGGTGTTGGCAAGACGAATTTCATCCAGCGTCATGCCAACGCAGATCTTCGCGGAGACCCGGGCGATTGGATAGCCGGAAGCTTTGGAGGCAAGTGCGGAGGAACGGGACACTCTGGGGTTGACCTCGATGAGGTAATACTGGAAGGATTTGGGGTCCAGTGCGAACTGGACGTTGCAGCCGCCCTGAATTTTCAGCGCGCGAATCAGGCGCAGGGCGGAATCCCGGAGCATATGATACTCTTTGTTGGTCAGCGTTTGCGACGGGCAGACCACGATGGAGTCGCCGGTGTGGATGCCCACGGGGTCAAGGTTCTCCATGTTGCAGATGGCAATGGCGGTGTCGTTGGCGTCCCGCATGACCTCGTATTCGATTTCCTTGAAGCCCTTGATGCTCTTCTCCACCAGAACCTGATGGACGGGTGACAGCACCAGAGCGTTTTTCATGATCTCCCGGAATTCTTCCTCGTTATCGGCAAATCCGCCGCCAGTGCCGCCCAGAGTAAAGGCAGGGCGAAGCACCACGGGATAGCCAATGGTTTCCGCCGCGGCAAGACCTTCCTCCATGGTATTGGCGATCTGAGAAGGAAGCACCGGCTCGCCAAGGCGCTCGCAAAGCTCCTTGAACAGTTCCCGATCCTCCGCCTGCTCAATAGATTCGCTGGGCGTTCCCAGCAGCTGCACGTGGCATTCCTTCAGAATGCCCTTCTTTTCCAGCTGCATGGCAAGATTCAGTCCCGTCTGGCCGCCGATGCCGGGGATGATGGCGTCCGGCCGCTCAAAGCGGACGATACGGGCGATATATTCCAGCGTCAGCGGCTCCATGTAAACCTTGTCCGCGATGGCGGGGTCGGTCATGATGGTCGCGGGGTTGCTGTTGCACAGAATGACCTCGTAGCCCTCTTCTTTCAGGGCGAGGCATGCCTGCGTGCCGGCATAGTCAAATTCCGCCGCCTGACCGATGACGATGGGGCCGGAGCCAATGACCAGAATTTTCTTCAGATCGGTACGTTTCGGCATGTTACTTTCCCTCCATCATGGCGATGAATTCATCGAACAGGTAGGCGCTGTCCTGCGGGCCGGGGGCGCTTTCCGGATGGTACTGGACGCTGAATATCCGGTCGGCGGCGCACTTCTGCCCCTCCACCGTACCGTCCAGCAGGTTGACATGGGTCACGGTCAGGCCGGTTCCCGCCAGAGAATCCGCCTTTACCGCGTAGGAATGGTTCTGGGAGGTGATCTCCACCTTCCCCGTCTGGAGATTTTTGACAGGGTGATTTCCGCCCCGGTGGCCGAATTTCAGCTTGTAGGTGGACGCGCCGTAGGCAAGGGCGATGATCTGATGTCCAAGACAGATGCCGAAAATCGGCAGCTTGCCTCGGAGGGCGCGGACGAGGTCGATCACCGGCTTTGCGTCCTCCGGGTTGCCGGGGCCGTTGGAGATGAACAGGCCATCCGGGTGCATGGCCATCACTTCCTCGACGGTAACCGTCCACGGAACGATGGTCACTTCGCACCCCCGGGCGTTCAGACTGCGGATGATGTTGTGCTTGATGCCACAGTCAACGGCCACAACGCGGTGCTTTGGATTTGCACAGGCGGATATCCACGGGGATTTCGTACTCACCACGGAAACCTGATTGGTGGGCAGAGCGGTGGAGCGCATTTTCGCAAGGCAGGCGATGCTGGGGGTCTGCGCGTCCACGATCAGCGCCTTACAAGTGCCCTCATCCCGGATGTGGCGGGCAAGGCGGCGGGTGTCCACCCCGGCGATGCCCACAATGTCATACTGGATCATCACGTCTTCCAGTGTCCGTGCGGCGCGGAAATTGGAAGGCTCGCTGTTGAATTCCCGGACGACCAGACCGCTGATGGTGGGTCTGTCCGTCTCATAGTCTTCATTGCACATGCCGTAATTACCGATCAGGGGGTAGGTCATGACCACAGCCTGCGCGGTGTAGGAAGGGTCCGAGAGAATTTCCTGATAGCCCACCATGGAGGTGTTGAACACCAGCTCCACCAGCGCGTCCCGTTTGGCGCCGAAGCCGTAGCCGTAAAACTCGGTGCCATCCTCCAGAATGATTTTTCTGTCAAAAATCCGATTCATGGCTTTTCACCGGCCTTTCTCTGGGAAAGCTTCTGCTCAAACTGGTCTTTCCGGGTGTCCTCGGGGATCGCCGTGGGATAGTCGCCGTTGAAGCAGGCGCTGCAATATTCTTCGCTGCCGCACAGGTCACGCAGATTCCCCAGAGGCAGATAGCCCAGACTGTCCACACCGATGATCTCCCCGATTTCGGCCACGGTATGGTGGCAGGCAATCAGATGCTCCCGGGAGTCGATGTCCGTGCCGTAGTAGCAGGGGTGCAGGAAGGGCGGCGCGGAGATGCGCATGTGAATTTCCTTCGCCCCCGCGTCCCGCAGAAGCTGCACAATGCGCCCGGAGGTCGTGCCGCGGACGATGGAATCGTCCACCATCACCACCCGCTTGCCCCGGACTTCGCTTTCCACGGGGCTGAGCTTGATCTTGACCTGATCTACCCGGTGATCCTGCCCGGGGGCGATGAAGGTCCTGCCGATATATTTGTTTTTGATCAGGCCGATGCCGTAGGGAATCCCCGATTCCCGGGCATAGCCCATGGCGGCGTCCAGACCGGAATCCGGCACGCCTATGACAATGTCCGCGTCCACCGGATGGGTTTTCGCAAGGATCTCCCCTGCCCTGACCCGGGCATCATGAACGCTGACACCGTCGATGACGGAATCCGGCCGGGCAAAGTAGATATATTCAAAAATGCACATCTTTTTGGGCGCGGTGCCGCAGTGGCTGGTGTCGGAGTGGATGCCGTCGCAGTCAAAGGTCAGGATTTCTCCGGGCAGAATGTCTCGCTGGAATTCCGCGCCGACAGCGTGAAGGGCGCAGCTCTCCGATGCGACGATATACGTCCCGTCCTTCCTTTTTCCATAGCACAGCGGGCGGAATCCGTGGGGGTCGCGCACCGCAATGAGCTTGGTGGAGGACATCATGACCAGAGAAAAAGCGCCCTCCAGCCTGTCCACCGCGCGGCTGACCGCCGCCTGAATGGAGGGAGCGGTGATCCGCTCCCGTGTGATCACATAGGCGATGGTCTCCGTGTCGGAGGTAGTATGGAAAATGGCGCCGGAAAGCTCCAGCTCCCGGCGGAGCTGAAGCGCGTTGCTCAAATTGCCGTTATGGGCAAGCGCCAGCTTGCCTTTAAAATGATTGACCTGAATAGGCTGGCAGTTTGCCAGATTGGAGCCGCCGGTGGTGCCGTAGCGGGCGTGGGCAACCGCCATTTTCCCCCTGGGGAACTGCTTCATGACGCTGCCCGTGAACACCTCACTGACCAGCCCCAGACCCTTGTGGCCGTCAAAAACACCGTCGTCATTGACGACAATGCCGCAGCCCTCCTGCCCACGGTGCTGTAAGGAATACAGCCCGTAGTAGGCAAGGCTCGCTACATCCTCCTGACGCTGGCTGTAAACGCCGAACACGCCGCATTCTTCGTGGATACTCATGGTTATTCTCCCAGACTGGCCTTGACAAAGCCGAGAAACAGCGGATGGGGCTTGTTGGGACGGCTCTTGAATTCCGGATGGTACTGCACGCCCACATGGAAGGGACGGTCGGTCAGCTCCACAGTCTCCACCAGACGCCCGTCCGGGGAGGTACCGCTTAAGGTAAGTCCGGCCTTTTGCAGAACGTCCCGGTAATCATTGTTGAATTCGTAGCGGTGACGGTGACGCTCGTGGATAAGACCCGCGCCGTAGCACCGCGCCATGGTCGTATCCGGGGTGATGACGCAGGGGTAAGCGCCAAGGCGCAGCGTGCCGCCCTTGTCCACCTCGTCGCTCTGTCCGGGCATGAAGTCGATGACCTTATGCTCGCTCACCGGGTCAAATTCGCCGGAATTGGCGTCCGCCAGACCGGCAACATTCCGGGCGTACTCAATGACGGCGATCTGCATACCAAGGCAGATGCCGAAATAAGGCACCTTCTTTTCCCGGGCGTACTTCGCCGCAAGGATCATGCCCTCAATGCCCCGGCCGCCGAAGCCGCCGGGAACGATGATGCCGTCCAGATGGGACAGCTTTTCGCCCACGGTATCCTCCGTCAGTGTCTCCGAATCGATCCACTGAATATCCACCACGGCGTCCAGCGCGTAGCCCGCATGGCGCAGAGCTTCCGCCACGGAGAGATAGGCGTCGTGAAGCTGGACGTACTTGCCCACGAGGCCGATGGTGACGTGCTTGCTGCTGTTTCTGATTTTCTCCACCATCTGAATCCATTCCGTCAGCTCAGGCTTGGGGGTCTCCAGACCCAGCTCCCGGCAGACAATGCCGGACAGATTGGACTTTTCCAGCATCAGCGGGGCTTCGTACAGCACGGGCAGGGTGATATTCTCAATGACGCAGTCCGGCTTGACGTTGCAGAACATACTGATCTTCTGGAAAATGGAGGATTCCAGCGGCTCATCGCAGCGCAGAACGATGATATCCGGCTTGACACCCATGCCCTGCAATTCCTTGACAGAGTGCTGGGTGGGCTTGGACTTATGCTCGTCGGAGCCACGGAGGAACGGCACCAGCGTCACGTGGATGAACAGGCTGTTCTCCTTCCCTACCTCCAGCGCGATCTGGCGCACCGCCTCCAGGAAGGGCTGGGACTCGATATCGCCGATGGTGCCGCCAATCTCGGTGATGACCACATCCGCGTCGGTCTTCCGGCCGACGCTGTAGACGAACTCTTTGATCTCGTTTGTCACGTGGGGAATGACCTGAACCGTGGAACCCAGATACTCGCCCCGGCGCTCCTTGTTCAGCACGTTCCAGTACACCTTTCCGGTGGTCAGGTTGGAGAACTTGTTCAGGTCTTCGTCGATGAAGCGCTCGTAGTGACCCAAGTCCAGATCGGTCTCCGCGCCGTCCTCGGTGACGTAGACCTCGCCGTGCTGGTAGGGGCTCATGGTGCCGGGGTCAACGTTGATGTAGGGGTCCAGCTTCTGGGCGGCGACCTTCAGTCCCCGCGCCTTGAGAAGACGGCCAAGAGACGCCGCGGTGATGCCCTTGCCCAGACCGGAAACCACGCCGCCGGTCACAAAGATGTATTTCGTCATTGGTGATCTCTCCTTTACTCTACTGTAACGGATTTTGCCAGATTTTTCGGTTTGTCGATATCACAGCCGTTTTCCTTGGCCACGTAATAGGCCAGCAGCTGTAACGGGACGATTTCGGCCACCGCGCACAGCAGCGGGTCGATTTTCGGCACAAAGATCATGTCGTCGGCCAGAGAAACGATCTTCCCGTTCCCCTTGAAGGCCACCGCGAGCACCTCCGCGCCCCGCGCCTTGACCTCCACGATGTTGCTCATGGTCTTGTCCATGACCGCGTCGTTGCAGCACAGGGCGATCACCGGCTGCCCCTCGTAAATCAGGGCGATGGTGCCGTGCTTCAGCTCGCCAGCCGCGTAGGATTCCGCGTGGATGTAGGAGATCTCCTTCATCTTCAACGCCCCTTCCAGAGCGACGGCGTAGTCGGTGTTTCTTCCGATGAAGAACATGGAGGGGCTGCCGTGGTATTTCTTTGCCAGAGCAGGAATGGCGGGGTTCATGTCCAGCGCCGCCTGCATCTGCTTGGGCAGGCAGCGCAGCGCCGTGAGCAGCCGCTTGTACTCCTTCCCCTCGACAGTCCCCAGAGATTTGGCCGCGTACAGGGCAAACAGATACAGCACCGTCAGCTGGGTGGTGTAGCCCTTGGTGGTGGCCACGGCAATCTCCGGGCCTGCCCATGTGTACAGGGTGTAGTCGGCGATTTTCGCAATGGTACTGCCCACCACGTTCACGATGGCAAGCGCCTTCGCACCCTGGCGCTGGCATTCCTTCATGGCGGCAATGGTATCCGCCGTCTCGCCGGACTGGGACAGGACGATGAGCAGCGTATGCCCGTCAATCAGGGGGTCTGCGTAGCGAAGCTCGCTTGCCAGCTCCGTGGTCACGGGGATCCGGCACAGCTTCTCGATGGTATATTTTCCCGCGCACCCGGCATAATAGGCCGAGCCGCAGGCCGTAATGACGATTTTATGGATTTGGGAAAGATCGATGTTCAGGTCGTCCAGAACGATCTCCCCATTCCGGATTCTGGGGGTGATGGTCGCTTCCACCGCCCGGGGCTGCTCCATGATCTCCTTGAGCATGAAGTGGTCATAGCCGCCCTTTTCCGCCGCCTGGATGTCCCAGGTGATGCGGCTGGCCTTCTTGGTGATGGGGTGGCCTGAGCAATCGTAGACCTGAATGGAATCCGGCGTCAGCTCTGCCAGCTCGCCGTCCTCCAGATAGATGACGTTCCGGGTGTGCGCCACCAGCGCGGTGACGTCGGAGGCAAAGAAATTCTCTCCGATGCCCACGCCGAGAATCAAAGGGCTTGCCTCCCGGACGGCGAGAACCGTATCCGGCGCGTCCGTGCAGACAATTCCCAGAGCGTAGGAGCCAACCAGCCGGGAAGAAGCCTTCATGACGGCTTTCCGGAAATCGCCGGCATAGTACATTTCAATCAGATGGACGATGACCTCGGTGTCCGTCTCGCTCTCGAAACGATAGCCCTTCCGGAGCAGTTCTTCCCGAAGCTCCATGTAGTTTTCGATAATGCCGTTGTGAACGACGGCGAATTTTCCGTCGTTGCTGGCATGGGGATGGGCGTTTATGTCGTTGGGCGCGCCGTGCGTCGCCCAGCGGGTGTGGCCGATCCCGGTGGTACCGGGAACCAGCCGCCCGTCGTCCGTCTTTTCCCGGAGGTTCTGAATGCGTCCCGTGACCTTGCTGATGGCGATTTGGTTCCCCTGCACCACAGCAATTCCGGCGGAATCATAGCCCCGGTATTCCAGCTTTGAAAGTCCGTCAAGCAGTACCGGCGCGGCGTTCTGCGTGCCTGTAAATCCTACGATCCCACACATAATAGACCTCCTTGTCGTATCTTCCTACAGCGGCTTTTTTACTCCCATTCCACCGTCGCTGGGGGCTTACTTGTGATGTCATACACAATGCGGTTGATATGGGGCACTTCGTTGACAATTCGTACCGAGGCGCGGTCAAGCACCTCATAGGGAATCCGCGTCCACTCCGCCGTCATAAAATCGTTGGTCGTGACGCTGCGAAGGGCAAGAACGTTTTCATAGGTGCGGCCGTCGCCCATGACACCGACGCTTCTGGCACTGGTAAGGACTGCGAAATACTGGCTGCAAATGTCTCCAAGGTCGGCCTTGGCGATCTCCTCCCGGAAGATGAAGTCCGCCTCCCGGAGAATGTCCAGCTTTTCTTTCGTCACGTCGCCAAGGATACGAATGGCAAGGCCGGGGCCCGGGAAGGGCTGACGGTGGACAAGATAATCAGGAAGCCCCAATTCTTTGCCCAGCAGCCGAATTTCGTCCTTGAAAAGATGATCCAGCGGCTCCAGAACGGCCTTGAACTGCTCAATGACCTCTCTTGGCAGGAGCTTGTTGTGGTGGCTCTTGATGACGTCGGCATCCCCCGCGCCGGACTCGATGACGTCGGGATAGATGGTGCCCTGAGCGAAAAAGTCCTCTTTGGTGATGCCGAATTTCACGGCCTCATCCAGAAATACATACCCGAACTCCGCGCCGATGATCTGGCGCTTGCGCTGGGGGTCTTCCACGCCCTTGAGCTTGTCCAGGAAGCGCTTCTCCGCGTCCACCCGGACAAAGTGGATGTTCCACTTGGCAAAGGCGGCTTCTACCTCGTCGCCCTCATTTTTGCGCATACAGCCGTGATCGACAAAGACGGCGGTCAGACGATCCCCTACCGCTTCGGCCAGCAGCGCCGCCAGAACGGAGGAATCCACGCCGCCGGACAGCGCCAGCAGCACGCGGCCCTTGGGGCCGATGGTGTCCCGGAGCTGTGCCACGGTATTTTTGCAGAAATCCCCCATCGTCCAAGTGCCCTTGGCGCCGCAGATTTCGTAAAGGAAGTTGCGCAGCATCCGGCTGCCGAACTGGGTGTGATTCACCTCCGGGTGGAACTGAACACCGTAGAAGCCCCGGCTCTCGTCGGCAATGGCGGCATTGGGGCAGGCGTCGGTATGGGCGACCAGCGCAAAGCCCTCCGGAACCTTCGCCATGTAATCGCCGTGGCTCATCCACGAAATGGCCTGCTCGGGGATGCCCTTGAACAGCTTGCAGCCGGTATCGTAATAGGTGACGGTCTTGCCGTACTCCCGGGCGGTATCCTCCTGCGCGGCCGTGACCTGACCGCCCAGCGTATGCGCCATCAGCTGGCAGCCGTAGCAAATACCGAGGATGGGAACGCCCAACCGGAACACCGCCGGGTCAACGTGGGGAGATTCCTCCAGATACACGCTGTTGGGGCCGCCGGTGAAAATGATGCCCATGGGCGCAAAGGTGCGAATCTCGTCCAGAGTCGTGGTATAAGGCTTGATCTCGCAGTAGACGTTCTGCTCCCGTACCCGTCGGGCGATCAGCTGATTGTACTGTCCGCCAAAGTCCAGAATCAGGATTTTTTCTTGCATACAGTGCTCTCTCCTTCCCTGCCCGACGGTTAAATATTGATCTCCGCCTGTTCGCTGTCGATACCGGCGATCAGAGGGGCTACCTTTTTCACATAGCTTTCCACTTGCTCCGCGCACCGGCCGGTGTACAGCATGGGGTCGAGAACGGCCTCCATCTCCTGCTTCGTCATGCCGAACTCCGGATGGTTTGCCAGATCGGCCAGAAGATCCCAGCGTTCGCCGTTTTTCATCTTGGCCGTGGCGTCCATGGAGCAGGTGCGGATGATCTCATGCAGCTGCTGACGGTCGCCGCCGTTCTTGACGCCCTCCATCATCAGATTTTCCGTGGCAATGAAGGGCAGATACTCCCGCACGGTCTTCTCTACGATCTTTTCGTTCACGTGCAGACCGTTGGTGACGTTCTGCGCCAACCGTAGAACGGCGTCGGCGCAGAGGAAGCCCTCGGGCATGGAGATTCGCCGGTTAGCGGAATCGTCCAACGTGCGTTCCAGCCACTGGGTGGAAGCGGTCATGGGGGCGTTCAGCGCGTCCGCCATCAGGTAGCGGGACAGGGAGCAGATGCGCTCGGAGCGCATGGGGTTGCGCTTATAGGCCATGGCGGAGGAACCGATCTGGTTCTTTTCAAAGGGTTCTTCCACCTGACGGTCGTGCTGCAAAAGTCGAATGTCGTTTGCCATGCGGTAGCAGCTCTGGGCGATGGAAGACAGGCAGTTCAGGATGCGGCTGTCCAGCTTTCGGGGATAGGTCTGGCCGCAGACGTCGAAGCACTGACTAAAGCCAAAGTCCGCGCTGATGCAGCGGTTCATCTCGTCAATTTTCGCCGTGTCCCCGTCAAACAGCTCGAGGAAGCTGGCTTCCGTGCCGGTGGTTCCCCGGCAGCCCAGGAATTTCATGGTTTCCACGACAAAATCCAGCTCGACCAGATCGCTGACCAGATCCTGCATCCACAGCGTCGCCCGCTTGCCAACTGTGACCAGCTGGGCAGGCTGATAATGGGTATAGCCCAGCGTGGGCGTGGCCTTGTACGTTTCCGCGAAACGGGAAAGGTTGGCGATGACCTTCAGCAGCTCTCCCCGGAGGTATTTCAGGCCGTCCCGGTAGAGAACGATGTCGGCGTTATCGGTGATATAGCAGCTGGTGGCGCCCAGATGGATGATACCGGCGGCGGAGGGCGCGGCCTTGCCGTAGGTATACACGTGGGCCATCACGTCGTGGCGGACTTCCTTTTCCCGGGCAGCGGCACAGGCAAAGTCAATGTCCGTGATGTGGGCTTCCAGCTCCTCGATCTGTTTCTCGGTGATAGGCAGCCCCAGAGAATGCTCGGCCTTGGCAAGAGAAATCCAGAGCTTCCGCCAGGTCTCAATCCGCTTCTGCTGGGAAAACAGGTGCAGCATGTAGTCGGAGGCATACCGGGAGCTTAAGGGGGATTCGTATTGATCCGTCATAGTCTGCCCCCCTGCTCAGCGAATGATGATGCTGTCCCGCTCCGGGCCTACGGAAACGTAGCCGATGCGGCAGCCGATCTTTTCTTCCACGTACTGCACGTAGTTCCGCGCCGCTTCCGGGAGATCTTCCCACTTGCGCACGCCGGAAATGTCGCACTTCCAGCCCTCCATGTATTCCATCACGGGCTTGGCGCTGCTTTGCAGCGTGGGGAACGGGAATTCGTCGATCACTTCCCCGTTCAGCTCGTAGTGGGCGCAGACGGGGATTTTGTCCAGATAGCTCAGCACGTCCAGCTTGGTCAGGGCGATGTTGGTCGCGGCCTGCACCTGAACGCCATAGCGGGTGGCAACCAGGTCGATGGGGCCGACCCGGCGGGGACGGCCGGTCTTCGCGCCGTACTCGAAGCCCGCCTTCCGGAGGGCGTCCGCTTCGGCACCGAACATTTCGCAGACGAATGGGCCTTCGCCCACGCAGGTGGAGTAGGCTTTCACAACGCCGATGACCTCGTCGATCTTGGCGGTGGGCAGACCGGAACCCACAGGAGCGTAGGCGGCAATGGCATTGGAAGAGGTGGTGTAGGGGTAGATGCCGTAGTCCAGATCCCGCAGAGCACCCAGCTGGGCTTCAAACAGGATCTTCTTCCCTTCCGCCTGCGCCTTGCGCAGATAGACGCCGGTGTCGCAGATGAAGGGCTTGATCTTCTCGCAGTAATTGTCCATCCACGCTTTCAGCTCGTCCATGGTGACAGGCTCAGCGCCGTAGACGCCGGTGAGCGTCAGATTCTTCCACTCCAGTAAATCCTGCAAATGCTCATAAAGGTGCTCGGAATGCAGGAGTTCTCCCGCCATAATGGTCTTTTTCTGGTATTTATCGGAGTAAAAAGGCGCAATGCCCTGCTTGGTGGAGCCGTACTTTTTATCCTTCAGCCGGGCTTCCTCCAGACCGTCCTGAAGACGGTGCCAGGGCAGCAGCAGAGACGCCCGGTCGCTGATTTTCAGGTTGTCCGGAGTGATGGGTACACCTTTTTGGGCAACATCCTGCATTTCCTGCCACAGGTTTTCCGGGTCAACGGCGACGCCGTTCCCGAGGATATTCACGACACCCTCCCGGAAAATGCCGGAGGGCAGCAGGTGCAGGGCAAATTTGCCATGCTCATTGATAACGGTATGGCCGGCATTGCCGCCGCCCTGATAGCGGATAACGATGTCATAGTTTTCGGTCAGCAGATCGACCATGCGTCCCTTGCCCTCGTCACCCCAGTTGATGCCGACGATTACAGTATTAGCCATTTGGATTTCCTCCGATTCTAAAGTTGTAAGGATCGATGACAGCACGTTTACAGGGCGGAGGAATCCCTCCGTCCTGTAAAACTGCACTTATTTCAGATGTTCTTCCAGACGCTTCATGATCTCGGCGTAGGCTTCTTCCACGCCGCCCATGTCGCGGCGGAAACGATCCTTATCCAGCTTCTCGTGGGTCTTGCTGTCCCACAGGCGGCTGGTGTCGGGGCTGATCTCGTCAGCCAGAACAATGGTGCCGTCGGACAGGCGGCCGAATTCCAGCTTAAAATCCACCAAAGTCACGCCGCAGGTCAGCCAGAAGGCCTTCAGTGCGTCGTTGATCCGGAAGGAATAGTCTTCAATGGTCTTGATCTCTTCGGGAGTCGCCAGCTTTAGAGCCAGGGCGTGATAGGTATTGAGCAGCGGATCGCCCAGCTCGTCGTTTTTATAGGAGAATTCAATGGTGGGCTGCTCGAACACAACGCCTTCCTCCACGCCGTAGTGCTTGGAGAAGGAACCGGCAGCGATGTTGCGGACGATGACTTCCAGCGGAACGATGGAGACCTTCTTTACCAGCGTTTCCCGCTCGGACAGCTCCTTGACAAAGTGGGTGGGAATGCCCTGCTTTTCAAGATAAGCCATCAGGCGGTTGCTCATCTGGTTGTTGATGACGCCCTTGCCTGCGATGGTGCCCTTTTTCAGACCGTTGAAAGCGGTGGCGTCGTCCTTGTAATCCACGATCAGGAGTTCGGGATCGTCGGTGGCGAAAACCTTTTTGGCCTTGCCCTCATACAGCTGCTGCAATTTTTCCATTTGTGTTTACCTCCATATGTGTATTCATTGTCGGTTTCAGGAAACGGCGGCAGCCCACTGCGGCCCCCATCTCACGCTCTTTAGAATACCACAATATGTGGCGGAACGCAATCATCATTTCCACGATATGTGCCGCTTTTGCGGGGCGAAAATTGGAACTTTTGTCTGCCCGTGCAGCCGCGGAAACACGGTTATTTCCCGCTGTCGCCGTAGTTGGCAAGGACGCGGGCGGAGGGGTCGTTCACATTGCAGCCCTCCCAGGATTTGTTGGGCATCCAGAAGTCCACGATCATCTGGCTCTGTCCGGGATAGTATTTCTCGAAAATCTCCCGGTAAAGCAGGGACTCTTTGGTAAACGGCTGGGCATGGGTATACTTTGCCCGTTTTTCCTCAAATTCTTCCTGCGTATAGACGGTTTCGGCATATTCCTTGAGATAGTCCACCATGGAGTGACCCACGGCGTCGGAGAAAGCCGCCTTTTCCCGCCAGAGAATGTCATGAGGCAGGTAATCGCCCTTTTCAAAGGCGTGACGCAGCAGATACTTGCCCTTTCCGTATTTGTTCAGCTTCATCTTCGGGTCAATGGCCATGACGTATTTGACAAAGTCCAGATCACCGAAGGGCACCCGCGCTTCCAGAGAGTTGACGCTGATGCATCGGTCTGCCCGGAGCACGTCGTACATGTGCAGCTCCCGGATGCGCTTCTGGGCTTCCTCCTGGAACGCCTTGGCAGAGGGGGCAAAGTCGGTGTACTTGTAGCCGAACAGCTCGTCGGAGATCTCGCCGGTGAGCAGAACCCGGATGTCAGTCATCTCATGGATGGCCTTGCACACCAGATACATGCCGATGCTGGCACGGATGGTGGTGATGTCGAAGGTTCCCAGCAGCTCCACCACCGGTTCCAGCGCGGCGAGAACGTCCTCCTTGGAAATGATGACCTCGGTATGGTCGCTGTGGATGTAATCCGCGACCTGTTTCGCGTATTTCAGGTCAATGGCGTCCTCACTCATGCCGATGGCAAAGGTGCGGATGGGCTTTTCGCTTTCCCGGGCGGCAATGGCGCACACCAGAGAAGAATCCAGCCCGCCGCTGAGCAGGAAGCCGATCTTGGCGTCGGCCACCAGACGCTTCTTCACACCGGCCACCAGCTTGTCGTGGATGTTGGCGCAGACCGTTTCCAGATCATCGGGAAGCACATGGTCTACCGCTGCGATGTCGCAGTAGCAGACGAATTTCCCGTCGCAGTAATAATGTCCCGGAGGAAACGGCAGGATTTTGTCGGCCAGCCCCACCAGATTTTTCGGTTCGCTGGCAAACAGGATCGTGCCGTTTCCGTCGTAGCCGTAATACAGCGGGCGAATGCCGATAGGGTCGCGGGCGGCGATAAATTTTTTCTGCTTTCCGTCATAGAGAATGCAGGCAAACTCCGCGTCCAGCTTGGCAAACATGCCGACGCCGTACTTTTCGTACATGGGCAGCAGCACCTCGCAGTCGGACTCGCTGGTAAAGGTGTAGTCCTTGGACAATTCCTTTTTAAGCTTTTCAAAGCCGTAAATCTCGCCGTTGCAGACCACCCAGCTGCCGTTCAGGCCGAAGGGCTGCATTCCTTCCGGGTGAAGCCCCATGATGGAGAGTCTGTGAAAGCCGAGTATCCCCTGCCCCACGTCGATGACGCGGGAATCGTCAGGGCCTCGGGAAACCGTTCTGGCGAAGCCTGCCTGAAACGCGGTCAGATCGGCGGGCCTGCCGCAATACCCAATGATGGAACACATAGGAATTCCTCCTCAAATAGCCCGCGGGAGAGCCTTGCGGCTCTCCCTTGGGTTCTCTTTTTCTCTGATACCGGGGGTGGTCAGTCCCCTTGATGGCTGTTACTTCACGCCAAACAGCAGTTCGCCGTAGGTGGGGAACGGCCAGTAATCGGAAGAAGTCTGGGTCTCCGCCTCGTCCGCGACAGCCCGGAGGGCTGCCATCTTGCCGAGAATGGTGTCCCGGATGGCGAAGGACTCTTCCTTGACACTCTCCGCATTCTTCAGCTCCAGAACGGCGGATTCCAGCTCGTCGGTCTTCTCGGCGATCTGGTCGGTCAGGCCGGACAGCTTGGTGACAAGGCCGGTCTCATAAGCACAGGCCAGATTGGGCGCGACGGCTTTCTTCGCAGCCACGGAAGCGGCCAGCTCGGCGGCATAGCCTTCCACTGCGGGGAGGATCTGCTTTCTCGCCATGTCCACCATGGTGTTGGCCTCGATGATGACGGCCTTGCAGTAGTTCTCCAGCATGATGTCGCACCGCGCCTGAATCTCGGACACGGAGTAGATCTTGTGGGCGGTGAGCATATCCACGTTCTTCTTGTCCAGCAGATGGGGCATGCAGTCGGGGGTCGTGGGATAGTTGCACAGGCCGCGAACCTCGGTGGCTTCCTTGATCCATGTGGCATCGTAGCCGTTGCCGTTGAAGATGATGCGCTTGTGATCCTTGATGGTCTTCTTGATCATGTCATGCAGGGCGGTCTCAAAATCCTCCGCGCCTTCCAGACGGTCGGCGTAAATTTTCAGGGACTCGGCCACGGCGGCGTTGAGCATGATGTTGGCGCAGGCGATGGAATTGGAGGAACCCAGCATACGGAACTCAAACTTGTTGCCGGTAAAGGCGAAGGGCGAAGTACGGTTCCGGTCGGTGGTGTCTCTGGGGAAGCGGGGCAGAACGTCCACGCCAAGCTTCATGGTGGTCTTCTTTGTGCCGCTGTAGGGGGCGTCGTTCTCGATGGCGTCCAGAATGCCCATCAGCTCGTCGCCAAGGAAGATGGAGACCACGGCGGGAGGCGCTTCGTTCGCGCCCAGACGGTGGTCGTTGCCTGCGGTAGCCACGCTCAGGCGGAGCAGATCCTGATAGTCATCCACGGCCTTGATGACCGCACACAGGAACAGAAGGAACTGGGCGTTTTCATAGGGGGTTTCGCCGGGGGACAGCAGGTTCACGCCGGTATCGGTGGCCATGGACCAGTTGTTGTGCTTGCCGGAGCCGTTGACGCCGGCAAAGGGCTTCTCATGCAGCAGGCACACCAGACCGTGCTTTGCCGCGACCTTCTGCATGATCTCCATGGTCAGCTGGTTGTGGTCGGTGGCGATGTTGGTGGTGGTGTAAATGGGCGCCAGCTCGTGCTGAGCGGGGGCGACCTCGTTATGTTCGGTCTTGGCAAGGATACCCAGCTTCCACAGTTCCTCGTTCAGGTCTTCCATGTAAGCAGCAACGCGGGGCTTGATGACGCCGAAGTAGTGGTCATCCATCTCCTGTCCCTTGGGGGATTTGGCACCGAACAGGGTTCTGCCGGTGAAGATCAGGTCTTTGCGCTGCTCGTACATTTCCTTATCCACAAGGAAATATTCCTGCTCGGGGCCGACGTTGGTGCGGACACACTTGACGCCGGTATTGCCGAAGAGCTTCAGGATACGCATGGCCTGACGGTTCAGGGCTTCCATGGAGCGCAGCAGCGGGGTCTTCTTATCCAGCGCCTCGCCGCCGTAGGAGCAGAACGCCGTGGGGATACAAAGGGTCTTGCCCTTGATGAATGCGTAGGAGGTGGGGTCCCATGCGGTGTAGCCCCGGGCCTCAAAGGTGGCGCGCAGGCCGCCGGAGGGGAAAGAGCTGGCGTCAGGCTCGCCCTTGATCAGCTCTTTGCCGGAGAAATCCATGATGACGCCGCCGTCGGGAGCGGGAGAAATGAAGCTGTCGTGCTTTTCGGCGGTGATGCCGGTCAGCGGCTGGAACCAGTGGGTGTAGTGGGTCGCGCCATGGGCGACAGCCCAGTCCTTCATGGCAGCGGCCACCGCGTTGGCGACGGAAGCGTCCAGCTTCGCACCCTCGTCGATGGTTCTGCGCAGCGACGCATACACGTCGGCGGAAAGATTGGCTTTCATCACCCGGTCATCAAATACCATACAGCCGAAATAGTCAGAAACAGTACTCATAGCAAACGCTCCTTTTCAAATTTAGGAACCTCTGAATAAATCGTCTGCGGCTGTGGGCGGATCTTTTCCGCCCACAGTCCTTGCCGATTTAATCGGAGCTTCCTTATTGGCGTTCCGGGAATGCCCCGCCCGAACCGCCGAAAATAAAAAAAGACGGCAAGGACGCGATGAGCATACACTCGGAGACGTCCTTGCCTTCACAGTGGGCATTCTACACCATCTTTCCCCATTTGTCAACACCCTGCACAAAAAAAGTTTTTTGTCTTTGGACAGATTGACAAGGCCCGATAAATTGAATATAATGACTTCGGAAGCATAGGCTTTCCGGGAAGTTTTGGCTTTTCCGGGAGAATCCCGTTGCTTTTCCTTTTAATCTGACTTCATTTGTTTGAATTTTACCGCGTATCGGGCAGGAAGGTTGGTTGCTGTATGAAATATACGCCTCAGGAGGTCATACAATTCATTCAGGAGGAGGACGTGAAGTTCATCCGCCTTGCGTTCTGTGACTGCTTCGGCAGACCCAAGAATATCTCCATCATGCCCCACGAGCTGGAACGCGCCTTCAAGTACGGCATTGCCATCGACGCTTCCGCCATCGCGGGCTTCGGCGACGAGGTGAATTCCGACCTGTTTCTCCATCCCGACGCTTCCACCATTGCCCTGCTGCCATGGCGGCCGGAGCACGGGAGCGTGGTGCGGATGTTCTGCTCCATCACCCATCCGGACGGCACGCCCTTTGCCCACGATACCCGGGGCATTCTCAAGCAGGCCGTTGCCGACGCCGCGAAGGCGGGCTACGCCTTCTCCTTCGGCTCCGAGCTGGAATTCTACCTGTTCCGGCTGGACGAAAACGGCGAGGTCACGGACGTTCCTTATGATCAGGCCACCTATATGGATGTCGCGCCGGAGGACAGATGTGAAAATGTCCGCCGGGAGATCTGCCTGACGCTGGAGCGGATGGGCATTCAGCCGGAATCCTCCCACCATGAGGAAGGCCCCGGCCAGAACGAGGTGGATTTCCGCTATTCCGATCCCCTGTCCGCCGCGGACAACGCCGTTACCTTCCTCACCGTCGTCAAAACCATCGCCGCCCGGAACGGGCTGTACGCGGACTTTTCCCCCAGACCTCTGGAGGGACGCCCCGGCAGCGGATTTCACATCAATATGTCCGTTCAGGGCGGTGCGGAAGCGCTCATGCACCGGGCGATGGGCGGCATTCTGGACAAGATCACGGACATGACCCTATTCCTCAACCCCACCGAGCAGTCCTACAGCCGCCTGGGCGCACACAAAGCGCCGAAGTACATTTCGTGGTCGAGCAACAACCGCTCCCAGCTCATTCGCGTTCCTGCCGCCTCCGGCGAGTACCGGCGCTTCGAGCTGCGCAGCCCTGACTGCACCGCCAACCCATATCTTGCCTTTGCGCTGCTCATCTGGGCGGGACTTTCCGGAATCGAGAACGACATTGCTCTCCCGGAAGCCTGCAACGTCAATCTCCACACGGCGGATTCCCGAAATGTGACCCTTGCAACCCTTCCCAAGTCGCTGTCCGACGCAGAAAAGTGCGCCGCCGACAGCAATTTCATTGCCCAGCACCTTCCTCAGTCCCTGATTGAATTCTTTACCAAGTGATAAACTCCGCAAAACTCTGAAAGGAGGGAGCATTACCATGGTTTTCAGCGACCAGACGTACAGCGTTCTGGTGGTGTCTGCCGCGCAGAAATTCAACGAAGCCTTTGCCGCGATGCTCCCCGGTTCGGAGTATTACCCGGTTTGTTTCGTGGGCAACATTGCGGCGGCGCGGCGGGAGATGGTGAACAAGACCTATGATCTTGTCATCATCAACGCCCCCCTGCCCGACGACTTCGGCACCCGCTTCGCCATCGACGCCTGCAACCAGTCCGGCACCGTGGCGCTGCTGCTGGCAAAGTCGGATGTTTACGATGAGATGGAAGCCAAACTCACCTGTCAGGGCGTGTTCACGCTGGCAAAGCCCACGTCCGCTCTGCTGCTGAACCAAAGCCTGAAATGGCTCGTTTCCGCCCGGGAACGGTTACGGCGCATGGAGGAAAAGGCCACCTCCGTGGAAGAAAAAATGGAAGAAATCCGTCTGGTGAACCGGGCAAAGTGGCTGCTCATCGAGCAGCTGAAAATGACCGAGGCCGAAGCCCACCGTCACATCGAAAAGCAGGCCATGGATCGCTGCACGACCAGACGGGAGATCGCGCTGGGAATCATCAAGACCTACGCATGATTGCCCCCCAATATCTACATATGAAAACGCTGCAAGGGAAAAATCCTTTGCAGCGTTTCTGTTTATTGCATCATTTCTAAGAATTCGTCCTCGGTGAGGATGGGAATTCCCAGCTCTCTTGCCTTGCGCTCCTTGGAGCCGGCATTTTCGCCCACTACCACGAAGCTGGTCTTTTTCGATACGGAGCCGGACGCCTTGCCGCCCAGAAGCTCGATTTTCTCCGTGGCTTCCTCCCGTGTGAATTTGCTCAGCGCACCGGTAAGCACGAAGGTTTTCCCGGCGAAACGGGCGTCGGTTATCACCCGTTTGCTTTCAAAATTGACTCCTGCCTGCCGCAGACGCTCTACCATATGCGCGGACTGCTCCTGTCGGAACCACTGATAGATATTCTCGGCGGTGACAGCGCCCACGTCGGGAACCTCCGTCAGCTCCTCCACCGACGCGGCCATCAGGCCGTCCAGATTTCTAAAGGCAGAAGCAAGCACCTTGCCGGTTTTCGCGCCCACCTGACGGATGCCCAAAGCGTAGATCAGGCGGCTGACGTCCTGCTCTTTGCTGGCTTCAATGGCGGCAAGCAGCTTTTTCGCCGCCGTGGAACCGGCTTTCCACAGAATCTTTACGTCGTCAAGGGTCAGATAGTAAATATCCGCCGGGGACTTGATCAGCCCCTTTTCGATCAGCGCGTCCACAATGGCCGCGCCAAGGCCGTCGATATCCATGGCGTCCCGGCTGACGAAGTGGGCAATGTTCCGGCTGAGCTGGGCGGGACACTCCGCCCCGGTGCAGCGCAGGAACGCACCGTCCTCGTCCTGCTCCACGGGTGCGCCGCAGACCGGGCAGCGGTCGGGGAGATGATAGGCCGCTGTCCCCTCGGGGCGCTTGGAAAGATCGACCTCCAGAATTTCCGGAATGATCTCCCCTGCCTTGCGAATGAGAACGGTATCGCCGATGCGAATGTCCCGCTCCCGGATGAAATCCTGATTGTGCAGCGTGGCGTTTGTCACCGTCGTGCCCGCCAGACGGACAGGCCGCACAACGGCCTTGGGGGTCAGCACGCCAGTCCTTCCCACCTGCACCACGATGTCTTCCACCACGGTGGGCTTGATCTCCGGGGGATACTTGTAGGCAGCAGCCCACTTGGGGAACTTAGCGGTATTGCCCAGCCGTTCCCGCTGAGAAAGATCGTCTACCTTGATGACCGCACCGTCGATATCGCAGATCAGCTTTTCCCGGTTCTCGTTGATGGACAGCACTTCTGCATCAATTTCCGAAACTTTGGACAGCTTTTTGTGGGGAATTACTTTGAATTTCAGGCTTTTCAGGTATTCCAGCGACTGGGTGTGTCCGGTAAACTCCACGCCATCCGCGAGCTGGACGTTGAAAACATAAATGTCCAGTCCCCGCTTCGCCGCGATTTTCGGGTCAAGCTGCCGCAGCGACCCGGCGGCGGCGTTTCTGGGGTTGGCGAACAGAGGCTTTCCCAGCTCCTCCTGACGCAGATTCAGCTTTTCAAAGCTCTTTTTCGGCATGAAGACCTCGCCCCGGACGATAAGCCGGGAGGGTGCGCCGGTCAGGGTCATGGGGATGGAGCGGATGGTTTTCAGGTTTTCTGTCACGTCCTCCCCTACCGTACCGTCGCCCCGGGTCGCGCCCCGGACGAATTTCCCGTCCACATATTCCAGCGCCACGGAAAGACCGTCGATCTTCGGCTCTACGGAAAATTCCGCATTGCCCTCTGCCGCGATGGTTTTTTCCAGGAAATCGTTCAGCTCTTCCATGCTGAACACATCCTGTAAGCTCATCAGCGGCACGGGGTGGGACACCTTTTCAAACTGGCTCAACACTTCCCCGCCCACCCGTTTCGTGGGAGAATCCGCCCTTGCCAGCTCCGGGTGGGCGCTTTCCAGCTCCTCCAGCTTCCGGTAGAGCCGGTCGTATTCGTAGTCTTCCATGGTCGGGTCGTCCAGAACGTAATAGCGGTAGCCCGCTTCCTTCAGCTGATCGGTCAGCTGGTCAATTCTCTCTTTGGAATCCATAGTATCCTCCGGTCTGTAAATAAGTGCTGGGTACGTCGCCGATGATCACCGTCTCCGCCACCACGACCTCCGAATGGATGGTAAAGCTGTCCGTCTCCCCCATGACCAGAACCGACACATCCACGCTGACGATCATGTTCAGCTGGTGAAGCGTCTGGTTAATACCGGCCTGAGAAAAATTGCTTTCAAAGGTGGCGTCGCTGTTTCGGATGGACAGGATGTGTACCGGGATCGCCGGGCCTTTTCCGGAGAAAAACTCCGGCAGAAACAGGCTCCCCAGGGGTATGCCGATGTCCGCGGTGTCAAGGGCTAAAATTTCGTCGTTGATAATGTTCAGGATATCCGTTTTCAGGTGGTTGATCTCGCTCATGTTGGTTTTCAGAGCGGTGATGCGGCCGTCCAGATTCTTTTCAAAATAGACGATGCGGTCGTATTGAATGGTGCCGTTGGCAATCTGCCTGGCAATGGCGTCATTGGTCAAGTCCGACGTGGCATTCTTCACCTGCGTTTCCGCCAGCTCCGTGACGATCTCCCGGTAGCGGCTGCGAAGCATCAGAAACGCCACCAGAACGATCACCGCCAGAACCAGCAGCGTATAAAAAAATCTCCGAAGCCGCCAGCGCATACCCATCCCTCCTGTAGAGGATATGCGGGAAAACGAAAAGCATTACGGAAACTCTGAATAAATCGTCTGCGACTGTGAGCGGATCTTTTTCTCCCACTCTTCGGCATCGGAAACGGGAAATACATACAGTATTTCTCCGTTTCCGGTGCCTCGATTGGACGAAAAATCTCTCGCTCACAGTTCTTGCCGATTTAATCAGAGCTTCCTTACAGCTTTTTCATATGCGCCGAGGCCGTTTTTGCCATGAGCTTCTTTGTGCCGATGTCGTCAAAGGCGATCTCCAGCAGCGCGTCGCCGCCCATTTTCCGCACGGACAGCACCAGTCCCCGGCCAAAGGCCGCGTGCATGACCATGTCTCCCTGATTCAGCTCCAGACAGGGCGCGGGAGCGGCCGGGGCGGCGGAAAGAATGCTGCTTCTGGGCTTTCTGGACTGAGAAGTATGGGAACCATAGGGCGAATAACTGCTGTGTTCGCTCGTTGAAGTGCGATGATAGCCGCCCTTTTTCACGATGCACTCCTCCGGGATTTCCCGAAGGAACCGGGAGGGCAGCGCCGACGATGTGCGGCCGTAGATCATACGCTGGCGGGCGTGGGTGATGGTCAGGCTCTGCTTGGCTCTTGTGATGGCCACGTAGCAAAGCCGCCGCTCCTCCTCCATTTCCTCCGCGTCGCCGATGGCGCGCATTCCGGGGAACAGCCCGTCCTCAAAGCCAACGAGGAACACATGGGGAAATTCCAGTCCCTTGGCCGAGTGCATGGTCATCATCACCACGGCGTCGTCGTTCTCGTTGTACTGCTCCAGATCAGTATACAGGGCGATTTCTTCCAGAAATCCCGCCAAAGTAGGCGTTTCCGCATTCTCCACATAGGAGTTTATGCTGGATTTTAACTCGCGCACGTTTTCCAGCCGGGTCTTGTTTTCCTCGGTGTCCTTGCTTTCCAGCATATCCACATACCCGGTTCGGATGAGCAACTCGTCGTAGAAGTCCGGCAGGCTCATGCCGTCCTCCAGAAGCTGCGCCAGGCCCTCGATGCGGGCGGAAAACTGCATCATTTTGATGGCGGACTTTTCCAGCGGGGCGTAGGAATACGGGTCGGAAATGACGCTGTACAGCGGCTTTCCCTCGGCCTCCGCCAGCCGGCGGGCGGTCTCGATGGTCTTCGCGCCCAGCCCACGGGGAGGATTGTTGATGATGCGCCCCAGACGCAGGTCGTCCGCCCGGTTGTTGATGACGCACAGATACGACAGCATATCCTTGACTTCCGCCCGGTCAAAGAACCGCGTGCCGCCGATGACCCGGTAGGGAATGCCGTTTCGTTTCAGGGCAAATTCCATTGCATTGGACTGGGCGTTGGTGCGGTACAGAATGGCGTAGTCCTTGAAGTTTTTTCCCCGGGAACCGGCCAGAATCTGCCCCGCCACGAAATTGCCCTCGCTGCCCTCGTCGGAGGCTTCGTATACCAGAACGGGGTCGCCCTGCGCATTGGCTGTCCAGAGCTTTTTCCCCTTGCGCCCGAGGTTGTGGGCGATCACCGCGTTGGCGGCGGTGAGGATGGCCTGGGTGGAACGGTAGTTCTGTTCCAGACGAATGACCCGCGCGCCCCGGTACTGCTTTTCAAAGTTCAGAATGTTTTCGATGGTCGCGCCCCGGAAGCGGTAAATGCTCTGGTCGTCGTCGCCCACCACGCAGATGTTCTCGTGGCCGCCTGCAAGCAGGGACGTTAAAAGGTACTGCATATGGTTGGTGTCCTGATACTCGTCCACCAGCACGTACCGGAATTTGCGCTGATAATACTGCAAAACATCCTCATTCTGCTGCAAAAGCTGAACGGTGATGTAGATGATGTCGTCAAAATCCAAGGCGTTGTTGTCTTTCAACCGGGTCTGATATTTGCCGTAGGCCCGGGCGATGTGCTGCGCCTGGATGTCGCCGGTGCGCTCTGCTCTGTCCAGCATCTCTCCCGGGGACACCATTTTGTCCTTCTCCCGGCTGATGGCGCCAAGGACGTATTTTGCCGGAAGCGTCTTGTCGTCCAGCTCCATGTCCTTGATGATCTCTTTCATGATGCGTTCGGAATCCGAGGAATCGTAAATGGTAAAACTCCGGGTGAAGCCCATCCGCTCGATGTCCCGCCGCAGGATGCGGCAGCAGGCGGAATGAAACGTCATCGCCCAGATGTCCTGCGCCTGAGGGCCGAGAAGATTGGAAAGCCGCTCCTTCATTTCGTTTGCGGCCTTGTTGGTAAAGGTGATGGCAATGATGCTCCAGGGTGCGGCGGGTTCCACGGCGCAGAGGGCGTCCGCCCGGCGGGTATCATCGGGGCTGGGGTCGTCCCCCAGATTTTCCAGAAAGGCCACGTCGTCCTCCGTGACGGCGTGGGAAATTTCGCAGCAGTCGCTGCCCCGTCCAAAACGCATGAGGTTGGCAATGCGGTTAATGAGGACGGTGGTCTTGCCGCTGCCCGCACCGGCAAGCAGCAGCAGCGGCCCCTCCGTGGTCAGCACGGCCTGACGCTGCATATCGTTCAGCTGAGAAAACTGCCGCTGGATGTAATTTTTCCGGGCGGTCAGAAATCGGGAGTCCATTTGTTCCTGTCTCTTATACACATCTG